>Ga0315547_1000487_pt1 | contig 39389 bp, 38 predicted proteins | sample SalMarSW160240MG_2_FD_202542 | JGI IMG/M metagenome (GOLD analysis project Ga0315547, IMG submission 202542) | Salt marsh sediment microbial communities from the Plum Island Ecosystem LTER, Massachusetts, United States - Salt Marsh Sediment SW1601-240 ...
AGTATCAGCACCCACAGCCCGAGAAAGTAAGGATAATTTACCAGATAGGTGCTAAAGGGAAAGGTCCACATTCTGAAAGCAGGGTGAATATAGAACAGAATCTCTTTCCTTATCAGGTAGGCCAAAAGGAGAGCTGAAAATAGGGCAGCAATATCAAAAGCAATTAAAGAAACCAGACGTATCGCCTTTTTAAACATTGCTCGGTCTCCTACCCAATCAAATCAATAAAACCAGTTGAATTAATAAGATTTCTTTAAAGTAGCCTGACTCTTTTTTCACTTATACCTTTGTTTAATTTTAAATCGCCACATTTCTCGCCAGCCAAATCTGAAAAAATGGATCTACTATATGGTATTTACCATTATACTTGGCCACTAGACCCTTTTTCATTAATGCCCTCAAAGATGTTTGTACTGAAGCACTGGAGCCTAGATTACATAATAGGCGATTATCTTGAGAAAAAATTTCATCGGTTTTAACTAAAGCACTTAAAACTGCTCTTTGATGAGGCGAACAGAAATCGTGCCAACTATAAAAGAGTTCATTTTGGCTGAGCAAAATCTCCTCTAATGCATTTTTTGTATCACAATCTTTAACTTCATCTTTGGCATTTAACCATATACTAGAAGATAACATCTGGACATAGTAGGGGATATTTTTAGATAGCTCAACTATTTTCTTAGCCAATAAATTAGATATTTTCTTACTGCCTGACTTAAATCGCTTGCATATAAAATTGACTAATTCCTCAGTGCAAATGGGAGGCAAGGGATAAACCTTAGCTGACCTATAGAATGCCCTACTTGAATCACTAAACATCTCTAGGATAATATGAGTCTTACTGCCCATGAAAATGTAACAAACCTCACTGTGATGTTGAATGAAGGACCTCATTTTCTTCTCAAACTGCTTTCCATCAAATTGGCTAATTTCTTGAAATTCATCAAAGATAACAACCACCCGTCTCTTATAATCCTCCGCTATTTTTTCTGGGAGTTCATATACCTCCTCCAAGGCTCGTTCTACACTTGATTTTGTCCGAGAAAAATCAAAAGATACTCTCCAGCTACCATCCTTTTCCACTTCAAAACTTGGGATAATTCGGCTAAAAAAATTTGCTATTTTCTCAATTTTTTCTTTTCTGGTAAGAAACGCCTGGCTAATAGCCTTGGAATAAACCTCTAAGAATTGAGCTACCGAACTTGCCCTATGAACATCAACATAGATAGTGATAACTTCTCCAGCCAAAGCCTCCATTACCACTTTTATCAGTGATGTCTTACCCAGGCGGCGGTTAGAATAAATAAATACATTTTGGGCAGCTTCAATGTAAGATGTAAGCTCCCCAATCTCGTGAATTCTATTGCAGAAATATTCACCTGTAACCACTTCACCATACTTAAAAGGATTAACCATCTTTGCCCTTCTTTATTATCATTGCATTATGTATTTTTACATAATGCAATATAACATAATTAGATACGAAGTCAAATATCAATAAGCTCCTCTCCCACTTTATACTCCTTCTCTCCTTCTCCCTTCCAGACAACCCTTACTGTTTTTAGAAGAATTACAAAGTCTAGCCAGATTAATCTCTTGGGCACCGTTTTTACTCCAGACTCTCAGCTACGGGTATACTCAAAACGACGTCTCCGTCCCTATCTGTGCGATACACCTTCACTCCTGCCTCCTTAAGTCTTTGCAATACTCTCGCTGACGGATAGCCCCAGAAATTATCTTTGTCTATACTAATTACGGCAATCCCAGGAGATACCGCCTCTAAGAACTCCTCGCTAGTGGCATCTTCTGCTCCGTGATGTCCCACTTTTAAAACATCCGCTTTTAGATTCAGTTCCTTTTTCAAAAGCTCTCTTTCCCCCGGAGCAGTTAAATCACCGGTAAGTAGGCAGGAAAAACCACCACCCCTTACCACGATAACCAGGGAAAAGGCATTAAAATCAGAAGAGGTAGGCACCCCCGGTGGCCAGAGCACCTCCAAAGTAAAGCTCCCTAGGGTCAAAGAATCGCCGGAGACTAAAACGGCATAATTTTTTCTTTTTCGCACCAAATCTTCATACCAGCGGTAAATCGCACAGGCCTTTCTCACCCCACCCAGATCCTGGCCATTGTCATAAATCTTTTCCACCTTCAGCATGGGCAAGATAAAAAATACCCCTCCTATGTGATCAGGGTGAGGATGGGTTATAATAAGATAGTCCAGTTTCTCTACGCCCTTTTCTTTTAAATACTTGACTAACCGCGGTCCACTGATCAAATTTCCTGTATCGATGAGAGCACTTTTCCCCTGGCTCTTAAGGAGAATAGAATCACCCTCTCCCACATTAATAAAATGAATCCTGCCCGCCTCATCTGAGCTGGCTAAGGTGGAAAGAAAGGAAAGAATAAAAAGAGCCAAAAATAACGCTGCAATTTTCTTCATCCTGGCTCCCCCAAAATTAATTAACTAACTCCTGACTCGAGTTCTCCAGTCAGCTACACTAATTAAAAAAAGACTCATGCCCCAAAGGCCTCCTACCTCATTAAAGACCACATCCCTCACATCGCCCACTCGGTAGGGAAGCCACCATTGAAAAGTCTCATCCACTATACTTACCACTAGAATAAAAAGAGCCGAAAAGATAGATGCCTTGATTATTTTTTTTTCCTCTCCCAAAGTATCTCTAATAGCCAACCACCCCAAGAGACCATATTCTAAAAGATGAATCCTCTCCACTAGAATGTCTAGATGCCAGGCAAAAAGAGACCCCGCCATAAAAACCGCTAGAAATATGGCGAATTTTATCTTCCCCAGACCAAATTTTTTCAAATAGAGAATCAATCCTGCCACGCTCAGAAGGAAAAGGATGCCAATCAGCATTTCAAAATATGGCTTACCCAACTTTCCAGAAATAAAGCTCCCCACCTGCCCCATAAAGGCCGCAGATACAATAATAAATAAACCAAAAATAAAAGTGATCTTTGATATCTTCATCTCAATCTAAGTCCTAAGTCCAATGTCCGAAGTCCTAAGTCAAAAACAAAGTCAAAACCAACCAGTTGAACGACCCAGAGCCCCAGAAAATAAGAATAGTTTAGCAGGTGGGTCTTGAAGGGAAGGATTTCCATCCTGAAAACAGGATAAATACAGAGCGAGCTCAATCTTTCATCCCTGTGTTGGTTGAGTTTAATCCTCTAATCCTTGAACTATCAGCCATGAGCTACTTTCTGCTATGAGCCATGAGCTATGTTTTGAATTTACTATGAGCTATGTTTTGAATTTACTATGAGCTATCAACTATGAACCATGAGCTAACTACACTCCTTCCCCTCTCCACACAACCTTTACTGTCTTTACCAGAATAACGAAGTCCAGCCAGAGGGACCAGTTACGCACATAATACTCCTCCAGCTTTAATCTATCCTCAAAGGTAAGCTCATTCTTCCCGCTTACCTGCCAGAGGCCAGCCATCCCGGGCAAAGCCTTCAAAATGGTCTTTCTATATCCTCCCATTTTCTCAAATTCCCGGGGAAGATAGGGACGAGGCCCCACCAGACTCATCTCTCCTTGAAACACATGTATTAGTTGAGGAAGCTCATCCAGGCAGTATCTTCTAAGCCAGCTTCCAAAGCTGGTTACTCTGGGATCGCCCGATTTTATCTTGGCAAATTTTTCCCATTCTTTCCTGGCCTGGGGACTCTCTTTTAAAAACCGCTCCAACCTTTGCTCCCCATTAAGATACATAGTCCTGAACTTAAGAAAATCAAAAGTGCTTTCCCCTTTCCACAGTCTTTTCTGGCTAAAAATCACCGCACCCTTAGAATCCCGCCTTATCTTAATGCTAATAAATCCCATTAAAGGAGAAAGAATAGCTATAGCTAAAGAAGAAAGTATTATATCAATCACTCTTTTAATGAATATATTATGAGGCTTGGCCAGGTTCCACTCCATATCAAACAAAAGAATCCCATCTAGATCCTCTGCTTTAACTCCTACCGTCGCTAAGCCAAACATATCGGGAATAACCCTTATCTCGTCCACCACCCCTTCGCATAGACTCACCACCTCCAAAAGCCTTTCTCGAGGAGCTCCCGGCATAGCAATTACCACGTCTCCCACTTTCTTTTCTTTTGTCCAACTCTTGATCTCAGAGAGCTTTCCCAGTACCTTAACTCCACCTATTTTCTTACCCAGCTTAGCCTCGTCATCATCCAGAAAACCAACCGGCTCATATCCCATATTCTTATTTTCCTTAATTCTCTCCAGGACCATCTCCCCCGTTCTTCCCGCTCCTAGAATAAGAATATTTCTCTGCCAACACCCTGCCTTATTCAATATTTTCTTTGCAATTAGCCTGAAGGCGGGCAAAAGAAAAAGGCTCAAAGCCCAGGCAAGAACTATCACCGTACGGGAGACATTCATGGAAATACGGGCAGCAAAGGTCAAAGCCATGATGATAAGGAAAGAAATAGTTGCTCCTTTCCAGAGACGCTTTACCTCCTCCCCGATAGTAAATCTTTTGGTATAAAGCCTCTCATAGGCAAGTATCAGCACCCACAGCCCGAGAAAGTAAGGATAATTTACCAGATAGGTGCTAAAGGGAAAGGTCCACATTCTGAAAGCAGGGTGAATATAGAACAGAATCTCTTTCCTTATCAGGTAGGCCAAAAAGAGAGCTGAAAATAAAGCGGCAATATCAAAAATGATTAATAAAAGCGAGCATAGCATTTTTTTAAACATTATTTAGTCTCTCTTATCTGATGAAGCTAATTGGACCAATTCAGCTAATCAGACTAATTCCTGGTAAATTTCCTCGGTTTTTCTCACCACGTCATCCCAGTTGTATTCTTTCTCCACTTTTCTCCTAGCATTTTCTCCAATATTCCCTAACCTCTCAGAATTTTCTAATAATCTCTCTAATTTTTTCACAAAATCAGAAAAACTGTTAGACTTAAAAAGAAAACCATTTACTCCCTCATTTATTACCTCCCGATGTGGCGAAATGTTACTCACAAGGCAGGGAAGTTCATAGCTCATCGCTTCAAGTAAAACAATAGGTAATCCCTCAAGATAAGAAGGCAGAGTAAATAATAAAGCGTTACTAAAGAGCTCTTCTTTTTCTTGGCCCGCAACGTAACCAGTAAAGATAATCCGCTCATCATCCCCCACAAACTTCTTAAGCCCCTTTACATATTCATCGGTAGCACTTGAACCTCCAGCAATAACCAGTTTAAGATTCGGCATCGTACCCTTTATCTCTTTAAACGCCTTTATTAACCAATCTACCCTTTTTTCTGGGGTCAATCGCCCCATCCAGAGAAGATAATCCTCGCCGTTTAAACCAAATTTTTCTTTTATAATCCCGCTTGGTAGTTTTCTCTGAGGAATATTTACTCCGTTGGGGATATAAATACATTCTCTTCCATATTTACTTTCAAAATATTCCTTTTGAGATTTTGAGACAACGATCGTCTTATCCGGAATGTAGGTAGCCGTTCTCTCTGTGAATTTGAGAAAAGCTTTGGCAAAAGTTCCCCATTTTCCTCTTTGCCAATCAAGTCCGTGTATAGTAGCCACAACTTTACTTCGAAAAATTTTAGGCAGCCCGCAAAATACAGTCGGCCCTAAGGCATGGTAATGAACAATATCATAGTCTTGAAAGAGGGAATGAAGGGATGAGGTTAAACTATGCATGAAAGCATCAAGATGCTTCGTTCTGATGGTTGTGGTGTGAACTAGTCTCACTCCACGATACTCTTTTAAACTTCTATCAGTGTGCCAATTTCGTACATAAACATATATCTTATGTCCTCTCTCGACAAGTCTCTTGGATAATTCCTCTACATGAAAGTCCACTCCTCCAAAAGTGGCAGGAATACCTTTTTGCCCAATATAAGCTATTTTCATAATGTCTTTCCCGAATATCTCTTAAACCATTTGTTTTTAATAATCCAAATTGTAGGCTTCCAAAAATACTTTTTCATTGCCGGACTTGCACTTCCTATCATCCAGCAATTCTTAGGACAATTCTTTACTTTCTCTCTTATCTTTTGTGCCTTTTCTCCATTCCAAATTTCTTCAAAAGGTTTTTCATTTAAATTTCCCATACTATTATCCAAGGTATCACTACCCATTCCATTACACGGTCTGACTTCCCCCCAGGGATCAAGGAAAAACATGTCTGTTCCTGCTCCACAGGGTAAAAGTCTCCTATTTCCTTTGATGTAATTAATTAATCCATAATTAAAATATGCCCTAAACCAGTTTTTGACTCTTTTTATTTTTAATAAGTCATAAATAAGTTCGTTAAAACAGGCAATAACTTCTTTTTTGTTTGATATCTTATTGTTATAACTGTGAAAATAATAAGAATTGTGTACTACAGCAGTAGCAAATTCCGCATTCATTACTGTCGCCAATTGATAAAGTTCTAACATATCTTTAGCGTTTCTATCAGAAACAGTTGTTCCAAATCCAACATCTTTTAGTTTCAATCTTTGAAGTTCTAATAAGGTTCTTAAGCCATGGTCAAAACCGCCTTTAATACCCCTTAATTCATCATTTGCGACAGGCAATCCCTCGATACTTATTCTTATTCCAATATCTCTATTTTTTTTAGCGATATTGACGATTTTATCGGTAAGGTATCCATTGGTACTAACAACAATTCTTTTGGCTTTCTTCTTTAAGATATCAATAATCTCTTCGATATCATCTCTTAAAAAGGGCTCTCCACCTGTAATATTACAAAAAGACAGTCTTGGAAGTTTGTTCAAAATTTCTGCCTTAAACTCTTCCTCTTTTTTGGTAGGAAATCTCCAGATATTGCACATCCGGCATCTTGCATTACATCTATAAGTTGTAATTATTGCTGCTTCCACAGTTTTTACCTTTTTTTACTTCTCGACTATAGCGATTAAGTTACAAGGAATTCCCAAGACGCTTTGTTTAAATAATCGAACTTGTTTCTCCGAAGGAAAAAGAGAGAGAAAATTCTTGGGAGTTAAAGGATTAAGATGATTTAAATGTGCCCAATACTCCCTTCCTAATTTCTTGTAAATCCAGAACTTTATCTTTTGAGGTAGCCAATGAGCAAATGGGATTAAAGTATGTGGATCGACCGGAAACCAACGATTAGGAGTGGTAATAAAGATTCTCTTTCCCACTCGACAAAGTTCATAAATAAACTTTCTTTGTTCTTCTTCCTTGCCTACATGTTCAACTACAGCGTTTGAAAAAACAATGTCAAAATAATTGCTTGGAAATTCTAAATTTCTTCCATCTCCAAAAACCAATTTTACCATTGGAAAATGTTTGTGAAAATCTTTAAATCTCTCTGGGTCATCATTTGTTAAAGCAGTAATGTTTTCATGATGAGGGAACCATTTTTCTAAATAATTTGTGCTTCTAAAACTATAAGAAGCATAAGGAGCGACCCCTACATCAAGAATTTTATCTTGAGGTTTTGGTCTTATAACGGAGATGAAGAGGTCGTATTTTTTTCTTCGTGATTTTAGAGTAAGCTTTTCTGCTATTTTCCAGACAAAACCATCAGGCCAAGCCCAAAATTTCCTCTTCAGATACAAAATATAAAGATTCATTTTAGTAAAGTTTCTTATTTTTTCTAAAAGGATCCGTATGAAATAATTCTATTCCTGCTCCGCAAGGCAAGAGTCTTTTTCCTCCATAAACATAATTCACAATCCCATGGTTAAAACAAGCTCTATACCAGTTCTTTACTGTTTTGGTCTTCAAAAATTCCTTCACTAATTTTCTAAATTCACCCGCAACCATATCTTTATCAACGACCTCGTTATTCATCTTATGAAAGTAATACGAATTATGAACCACAGCGGTAGCAAATTCAACCTTCATTACACGAGCAAATCTATATAACTGCAGAAGATCTTTAGCATTTTTGTCAGAAACAGTAATTCAATATCCTTTATCCTCATATGCTTCAACTCAATCAGTGTTCTGAGCCCTTGATCAAATACGTTCTTTATGCCTCGCAGCTCATCATTTGCTTTGATTAATCCTTATCCAATATCTTTATTTTTCTTAGCCAGATTTATAATCTTTTCTGTAAAAAAGCCGTTCGTACTGATTACAATCCTCTTGGATTTTTTCTTGACGACTTTTACAACATCCTCAATATCTTCCCTTGAAAAAGTTCGCCTCCGGTGATATTCGTAAGCCCCATCCTTTGAAGCTTCTCTAAATCTCTAACTCTTACCTCTTCCTCTTTCTCTGTCGCAAACTTCCATGTATTACACATCTGACATCTCGCATTGCATCTATAAGTTATCCCCAGAAGCCCTTCCATAAGATTAGCTCCCTCTCTAGACTTTCCTTGCCAAGAGAGTAATTCCTACATCCCCAGAATATCTTCCTAGCAATCGGTTATAAATCTTCCCAACAATAACAGCGGTTACCCTGATCGCAATGGAAAATACAGTCATTTTATTGCCTCGCATAATTTTTATAGTCGGACCTAACATGGAAAAGATAGTCCCTGGATACATCCTGCGTTCTATAACTGTCCCTGCTTTCTTAAGATAAGATTCCAAGGATTTGGCAGAAAAATGGTGAAGGTGCCTTGGCACTTCAAGGCTTGCCCAATATTTGCCAAAATATTTTCTATCAAGACTGTTAAAATTTGGTACGTAAACAAGTAGATATCCTCTTTTTTTTAGTACCCGGGTAGCTTCCAATAAAGCTCTTCTTGGAGAGATTACATGCTCTAGTGCATTCCACATTCTTACTACATCAAAAAAACCAGCTTCATATCCTGTGTCTTCTGCTGGTCCTTTCTTCACTCTTAAACCAACAGACTGAGCAATATAAACCGCTTTCTCATTCAGTTCGATACCATAAGTATCCCACCCAAACTGCCTGACCATGCTAAGATACTCTCCATTACCGCACCCTATGTCTAATAATTTACCGTTAGTGATGATGGGCGGTTCATTTATTGTATGTTTAAGAAATAAATAAAGCAACTTCTCCAATAATCTTATGAATTTATTCCTACTATATTGTCCATAATATAACTTGATTAAGAATAATTTCAACTTTGCTTTTACACTACTAGGATAAACAGATATATTGTGGGCATAATAATCTTTGGGATAGAAATTAACAATTTTCTTTTTCGAAGGCATAGACGCAATAAACGAGTGGCTACATTTCTTACAAGTTACTATACTGTACTTTTTTTGCACAGCTTTCTTAGAATCAGAAACCTCCTTGAGTGTAATCGTTACAAATTGATCTTCATTACAGCAATCGCAATAACGCATTAATACTGATGAAGTTCTAATTTTATTTTCATGATTTATTAACTCAGCCAAAGAGGAGGCAAATTTCTGGATAGAGTATTTTTCCTGATACCTCTTTTTCACTTTTGTCGCTCGAATTTGAGCCTTTTCCGGATTTTCAATAACGAACTTTAGACTTTTTTTAAGCTTTTTTACATTTTTAGGTTCTACCAAGAATGCACAGGTTTCATCAACATAATCTATAGTACCAGCAGATCTTGTAGCAACGATAGGTTTTCCTATTTCCATCGCTTTGAATAGCACGATTTGTCCCGAAGAAATATTTGTATCTTTCAAAGGAAGAATAACTCCATAAGAAGATCTTACCAATGAATCAAATTTCTCGCCGTAAGCACTATGAAAAACTCGGACATTATCAGGAATTTTAAGTCCTTTTATGTCCTTTGGAGTACAAGCGATAACAAAAGCGTACTTTATTTCCTCTGCTGCAGAAATAAGGGTAGAATAATCTCTATTACTTGTTCCCCCACTAAACAAATAGGAGTTTCTCTGTAAGGTTACAGTATTTTTATCTCTTATTGTAGAGGATTGTCCATATGGAATAAAAAAGATCTTATCCCGGTTTTTAGCAAAGATCCTTCGGTAATATTTTAACTCTGTTGACGAATAACAAATAGCTCCTTTTATAGCTGGATTTGACAAGGAAAGATTAAAAAATAATTTATATATTTTTCCTGTCATTCCTTTTCTCGATTTGTAGATCAGTGGTATGAGAAATACATTTCTATGGATTTCTCCTTTTATGCGAGACAGATATCCCCAGTAGAGGCCTATAAACTGTTGCCAAAAAAGGATATTATTATACTTATTCCCTGTGAAGAGTGCATGCATGGCTAGGATAAAATAAGAAAGATGTCTTGTAAAAATGTTTTTACCTGTTTTTCTTGATGTATCAAGATATAGTAAATCTATATTAGTGTTTGATCTTTCAGAAAGTATATTAACAAAGTCTCGATTAACTCTGCAATCTGCAACAATTAATAGCTTTGTTCGAGTTGTAACTTGCGATAAATTATAATGAGTTAAAGATATTGGTTTTTTCATTGGAGGCTATGTTTAATTACTGCTTCTCGGTAAATTTCCATTAATTGTTTATAGTGTTTTTCGGAATTTAATTCTTTTTCCACAAATTCTCTTGCATTTTTCCCCATTTCACTAATTTTCTTAGGGTTATTTATCAAATCTTCGATCTTATCTCTCAAATCCTTCGCATTTCCCGGCTCAAAAGTAAGACCCATTTTCTCGTCTTGCACCAATTCTGGAATACCACCAATTCTACTTCCAATCACAGGTTTACCCAGAGCAAACGCTTCAATAACTGTACGTGGATTATTTTCGTACCATTCTGAGGGTAAAACCACAAACATTGATTTCCGAATTTCTTCTTTTAACTCTTCCCCTTTCTTATATCCTAAAAAATCAACATTATCTATCCTCTCACTTTCAACTTTCGACTTTAAACTTTCCTCCAGTGGTCCTTCACCAATTATCTTTAACTTAACTTTTAGATTTTTTACCGCTTTAATTAAAGTGAAAAGGCCCTTTTCCTTTGATATTCTGCCAAAGTAACAAATTGTTTTATCACCAGAATTATATTCTGGTTCATAATCTTTTATATCAATGAAATTTGGCAAATGAAAAAAATTTCCCTTGAATCCCATCTCTTTTACTTTATTCATAAAAAACCTACTGGGAGAAATGAACGTATCAATCTTATTATAGATATGCAAAATTTTATGGTGAAGATACATCTCGAGGGTGTTGAGAAAGCTCTTTGCATAAGAATCCTTTGTACATCTTTTCAATAAACACCAGTAATACTTTCCATTCTTACATCTTTCGCAAGGCTTTCCATCGGAAAACAGAGTATACGAGGGACATACTAGTTTATAATCACGCATAGTCATTACTGTTGGTACTTTGTATTTACGACACATATCTAAAATTGATGGAGAAATTTGATGAGCAAAGTTATTCAGGTGAACAATATCGGGTCTTTCTATTTTAATCAGTTCTTCTATTTTCCTTTTTGCATCTAAGGAATAAAATATTGTTGAGATCGCCTTAAATTGCTGTAAAAAATCGATAGGCTTATTAAAATCAATATACGATACAAAATAATCTTTCCTAGGGTAGTCAGGATTCAGGGAATGTTCCATGCCCCAGAATATAGTCTTATGTCCTTTGCTCTCTAAAAGTTTACCTGTTGCAAGCGTACTTATTGCATCTCCACCTTTCGGATAGAGGAATTTATTAATTAATAATATCTTCATTACCTAGTTACTTCTCCAAATATCTTCTCATATTCTGCTACCATTTTCTCTACTCTGAAATCCTCCGCTCGTTTTCTACCCGCCTCTGCCAATCGTCTTCTGAGAGACCCGTCTTCGAGTAGTCGCAATATAGCTTTGGCTAAAGCATTCATATCTCCCACGGGAATTAATAACCCATTTACTTCATTGGTTATAATTTCATCAGGTCCGGAAGGACAACGGGTAGATATCACTGGAATACCACAAGCCATAGCTTCAATAATCACATTGCCAAATCCTTCCCATAAGGAAGGTAACACAAAAACTGCAGCACGAGATATATATTTAAATGGATTTTCTTGATAGCCAAGAAATAAGACTTTATTCTTCAAATTTAGCTCTTCAGTTAATTTCTCAAGTCGCATCCTATCTTCACCTTCTCCTATAAGAACCAAACGGGCTAACCATTTGTCACATATTAAACAAAACGCTTTAAGTAAGTCGCAAAATCCTTTTCGTGAAATAAGTCGCCCAAAAGTAATAATAATTGGAGTGCGATTCATAAACAATGGGTGCTTTATCTCCTCTTCTTTACTTTTTTTAACTAATTCTATATCTACTGAATTATAGATCACTTTAATCTTTCTTAAATTCAAGCCATAACTCTGAGAAATCTCATTTTTTACCCCTATTGATGGAACAATGACTAACTCCGCTTTTTTATGCGCCCAATCCATGAAAAGCCTTTTAAAACGACCAAATGGATCATTTTGCAAGATATCTCGCTTATGATTGTGTTCTTCATTAGCAACAATTGGAGTATTAACAAAATATAACGATTTTGTGGCAACAGCTATTGAAGTTGCATACCACATACGAGTGTAAATAATATCTGGATTATAACTTTTTATGATTCTGTTAAAACCGACAATCAGTCTGAAGAAACTCCATCTATTTCTCTTTTTTAGATCAAAAACTTTAATATCATCTGGTAGTTCTTTTAGGAGGTTACCTTTATTTTCAAATAAACACAAAGCAAGAGCAAATTTATCCCTATCAAGATTCTGTAAAAGATAAACAGTTAACCGCTCCGCCCCTCCCATAACTAAAGAAGGAATAACAAATAAAATCTTTTTTCGTTTATTTTCAACGATCATAGGTAACTTTATCTTTCTAAAATACTGCAAATTTCATTTAACTTTAAAAATAAATTCTCCCAGGAGTAATCTACTACCATTTTAATTCTATCCTTCTCTTTATCTTGTGAATCATTTTCCAACCAGAACTTGACTTCGTTTACAAAATTCTCATAATTATTAGCAAAATCAATCATTTTACTTATCTTCTCTTCCTTTAAAGCTTCCATTTTAACAGAAACTACTGGCTTTCCACAAGCTAAATATTCATATACTTTTAACGGATTAACGCTCCTTGAGACTTGGTCTACCTTAAAAGGATTTATACAAACATCGAATTGATTTATATAACTTGGTATTTTCTCTTTTTTCTTTTTTCCCAATAAGTAGATATTCTTTCTCTTTCTCAGTTTTTCAATAGATTCTTTTGTCCCCCAAGGTTCTATTGGACCTACCAAGACTACTGACCAATCTTTGTTTTTATCAGCAAGATAAGCAATCAAATCATAATCTATAAAACTAAATAGAACCCCCACAAAACCAATTATGGGCTTTTTTATATTTTTTAAATCCAACGGTACCACTTTATTTGATTTTGAAAAAAGCTCAAGATCGACCCCATTGGGTATGTGAAATATTTTCCTCGTCGCCTTGCTTTGATATTTCTTAAGCAGAGTTTTTGCTGTAACAACTACTAAATTACTTTTCTCTATCAAGCGATTAATACATTCGGTCTTGTGATAATAAGAACTATCTCTCCTTCCTCCATAAGCCGCCAGATCATCTGTTAAGTCAAATACTAACTTTTTATAACTAAAATACTTTAGCCCAGAAAAGTATTCTGGCCTGTAGACCCATAATATATAATCACTCATAGCAAGCTTTTTGGCAGCTTTATCAATAATTTTAGCAAATCGAATATAGTTTATTCGTGAGATAATAGGCCTTGTATACTTAGGTAATGCCCGAGGCGGTTTCAAGAGAAAAATATTTTTATCTATTTTCTTTAAAAGCGGCTTAAAAAACCTGTTCCTAGCAGTATCTTTGTGAGCTTTTCTAACCATAGAAAACGTAGGTTCAACATAAAGAATACAATTATCGTTTTTAGCAAATCGGCTCATAAAGTGCTGTTTCCTAAACCAGGCATCATCCCAGTAATGGGTAGATAAACATACAATATTTTTACCAGTAAGCATTTTCTAGTTCCTATCTTACCACTTATTCCTTTTCTAATTTTGGTAATAGTGGCACTAGTCCAACTAAAAACCAAAAGAATATTCCCAGATGATATCCTAAAGGAATATTAAAAAATCCTATAGCTAGTATTGCTACAGTACCACTTAATAATCCTTTAATTAAACCTTTATATATCGGATTTTCAGTTTTCCGTAAATACAAAATAAATTCTTTTATTATTTTTACAGTCAAGAGAATAAATATAAAGAACCCAGTGAAACCTGTTTCCATTAATATTTTGAGATACCAATTATGGGGAAGTTCTATTAAAGCATGCTCTCTCTCCGTCTGGGTTGTCCTTGTACCTGTCCCCAGACCGGTGCCAAAGGGGTTATGTTTAATGGTGCTTACCACCTTGGGCCACTGTGTAGTTTGTCTGACTTTAACAGTTCCTACTTCTAATGGATTGGATAATTCTGCTAGCCTATGAAACTCAAATCTGCCCGTCTTTAAAAGCGGTTCTTTCAAAAAGTTAAACGCCATGAAAATCATTACAATAACTAGAAAAGAGAGTATTGCCCTCTTAGAAAATTTCTTGGCTGATTTGAATTCTAAACAAGAAAAAACAATGCCAATAGCTATCATGCCAATTGGCGCTCTTTCTACGCCCAGTGATAATAGGATAATTAGCAAAAATATGAAAGCATATTTTAGTACCTTCATTTTTGGTCCGAAATATCTCGAATTAAGGTTAATTAGAATAATGGCAAAAAAAGCTAAAGGATAAAATAGATTGTAACTTCCTCCCGACACTGAAAATAACTTGTGGAATCCTTCATACCCTCTCCAACTTGGCCATATCATTTGCGTTTGAATACTAGGAAAATCATTTAAATAAATCTTATCAAAAAAGGGGAAACCAATAAAATATTGATAGAGTCCATATGAAATATCAATAATACTACATATAATTACTACATATAGAAATTTCTTAATATCATTCTTAGACTTAAAATAGTGAGATGCCAAAAAATACATTCCTATGGGAAGCAAAACGGATCTAGCTCCGTAAATACCAACCAAAATACTTTTAGCAGGATTGAAAATCTGAATTATATTAATAACGATAAAAGCTAAAATGTATTTATCCAGACTTGTTTTTATAATTTTCTCATTCTTATAAAGAAGCTTAATAATGAAAGCAAAAATTAATAGAAATAGCAAGACATCGGGTAAAGCCGCAAGGAAATTTCGTTCAGGCAACATTTTCTCCATACTGTAAACTATCCGCATAAAAACTGGCAAAAAATAGCTCGCAATAAAAAATAAGATAATTCCTCGTTTCAGATCAAGAAAAAAATACAAGAAAAAAAATAGGAAAATTACCAAAGAAAATATTATATTTAGATCATAGTTAAACAAAAAGAACAAACCGTTCAAAAATAACGCACTTAAAAAAGCTATTACAAGATTCCCATATTTTTGAAATCTTTTTTGTTTAAGAATTAATAATAAACCACCACCTAGCCCATTCATTACTCTTTTCACTGATAGTACCTCGTATCACTTTCTGAATATACAAGCTTGTAGGAACACGATTTGGTGGATAAGGACTAAAATATTTGCTCATTAATTCTGGATATTTATGATGCATATAGCTTGCACACAGTCAGTTTATATCTCTATCCAAAACTTTACTTCAACAGGAATTGTTGCTCTTAATGTTGAGGTAAATTTTTCCGTCTTGGTAACCGTCCCATATTCAGAAGAATAAAAAGCAGGCTTTCTATGCCACTGAAATTTATCAGAGCTAACATTTAGATTTTGTTTAAATTCTGGAGACAAAATGAGAGCCCATTCTAAATTATGTTCCCCTTCTCCCGTGAATTTATCTATTATTTCCCATTTTTTATCTTTTTTGTAATATCTTATCTCTCTTTTATGATTAACAGGCTGAGAGAGTCTTTTATAACCGTAATGCTCTCCGACAAAAATATCTATTTCATTGCCTGTTTGCCATTTTAAACATCTAGGAAAAGTATCATCATTCATCCGGAATACAACTTGCTTATCAAATCTATTTTGCTCCTCACCATCAATCATCACCGTATTATGATATGCTGTTCCTCTAAATCTATTTCTTGCCTCTGGATTCGGAGTATAAACATAAGTTCCGGGATCAACAATTATATCCTCTCCATCTATACATAATTCAAAACCTGATTTATCATTATGGCAATGTCCGCCGTTTCCATTTTGCCCATTCGGCCCGCAGGAGATAATCATATAATCCTTATTGTTTCTCATTATATACCAGCCAGCATCGGGAAATGCCTTGCTACCAATGTCTGCAAGAGAATTCTCTTCCAAACCCTGCCAAATTTTATAACCCTTTTCCCCGAAAACCCATAACGCCTCTTCATAAAAACCAAACTCTTTAATCTTAAACTTAGGCTCCTTAAAGAATATAGCTCCGAGAGTAAGCAAATATCGCATATCGAGAACTTCTCGCTTGATAGATACATGGAGGAATCTCCCATTGTCATTGTCCCCAATCTGCGGCATTCTACCATTTGGTTTCAAAGCATAGAGAACGAATTCGAACATCTTATATAGACACTGGATGTATTTTTCACCAAATATTTCATTTCCAACCTCTATAAAGTTGTCTTCTTTAAGATTCTTATCATTAATTATCACTAAAAAAGTGGCGTAAAAGAATAGCTCCAATACCAACCGGTGATAGCAGGTGGAAGCCTCAAAATCAACCCCATCGGGATAAACCTGCCTTTCCATCTCTTTTTTAAGTTCCTCTATAGCAAAATTTTTCCATTTCTTCGCCTCTTTGAAAGTGCCCTTTGCGAAAATAGCTAAAATTAAAAGCCCGGCTATATCTGATAAATAGTGATTGCTCGTTAAATTTTCTGACCATTCCAAATTATGAGTAATGAAATCCCCGTGCTGATAAAGGCTTTTAAGAAAAACTTTATGAAAGTATTCTTTTCCTGTAGGTGGCAAATTATCTATATAATCCTTGATCAAGCTAATAACGACTGCCCAGTTAGCCACCCTTATTGCAACCTCCATCGTGCAACGCCAATTGACGCCAAACTTACAGGGATTAGTTAAAATCCAATCAACTATTTGCTTGATAATCTCTTCGGCGTATCCCCTTTTTTTCGTTAAATCATAAGATAAAGCAAGAGGTAACAGATACTGCGCTCTGGAAAGCTCCCAGGGTAATTTAACATCTGCCCCCAATTCATGACTACACTTTATGAATCTATAATAAGTTTTCTCTGACCATATGTAGCCAGATTTAAAATCCACCTGCCAATCTATCGGCTCATATTCTATGGGTTTTTGAAAAACTTTCTCTAATTCGGTTTGAATTTTCTCTTTAATGGATAAATACTTCTCCTCAGAAACTCTCATATCGTATCTATATCCCTCTAGTCCTCCAGCCCTCAACTTATAATCTACCTTCACATCCCCTGAACCTAATAGATTAAAGATATGATTTCTTGCCTTATCTGCTTGTTCTATTATTTTATTCTTTATCTCCTTGCTTATTAAAAGAGGCTGCCAGGGAAGACCAAAATATATTTCCCCTGTTCTTGCTAATAAAACTCTTTTCTGTAAATCACTATCACTTAGCTCTGTTCCAAAAATGATATTCTCCAAGTAATCTAAATAATCCTGAGTCAAGGCAAAGCCTTTACAAATAGCCTTTTTTGCCATTACCTTAGGAGGATATTTTAAACTCTTTTCCAATATCATTTTTAAATTCATAATTTCTTTCTGCCGAAAATTTGATCCTTTAAATCTAATACTGCCTGAATCTCACATGGTTTAAAAACTCCCGTAATAAAAAAGGAATTGTTTAACCCATCCACTTTAACTTCTTTAAGGCCTTCGCTCTCATAGCTCGTGAGGTTTGGATCTCTTGCTTATTGGGTTCTCGTAGTACAAAAAGCATTGCGGTATAAACGGCAATCCCAACAATTATAAGTCAAGTCCAAAATTTTCTGTAAATTTCCTCCAAGATGAAGGAATTGCTTCTAAAATGATTTTTCAAAAATCATTAACGGAATAATATTATTGGGGTATGCACTTGACTGATGTTGAAGTGCCGCAATCCATAGCTGGGCAAGGCGTTAGGTCGAGCAGCCACCGTAAACCACCCAAGCTCGCAAATCCTTTTATAACAAGACGTTGCGTCGTTTTTGGTGCAGTCAAGTGAATACCCCAGTAATATTATTAGCTCTTTAAGGAGCTAATAATTGCCCTTGAAAAGTCGAAATCTCTGAAACGCTTTATTACCTTACATCATAGAATCCTTTTTTAGCCCCTTAAATTCTCAAAGTAGGGCAAAAAACCCTGACTAGGCTAAAGAATTCTCTTCCATGAGCCTCTTATGAGCTCCTTTTTTCACAAGAAAATAGCCAGTATATTGAGGAGAAAGCTCCCTGGCTACCTCCTCAAAGGATTTGCAATTGCTGCCAAGTTTATCGAGCCAGAGGAATGTCTGATAGGGTCTAACGTGGAGCTGTCTACCTACAGCCCGATAGGAAACTTCTGCATTAAAGTAAAGATCAGCAGCCTTTAGGATTACAGATAGTTCGTATCGCATAGTACCTTTAGGTTCTGCTCTTTCAGAAAAAGATTTATGGCAGTTGAGATAGTAGTAACGTTGAATTTTTCTTTGACGTTCTCCCCAGGAAGTTAATACCTTGGGTGAATATGTACCATGTCTTTTCGTATTAAGTGAGCTGCATCTTGGACATCGTTTTCTTTTCACTCTCACCTCCTACAGAGTGTTTTGCACTCTATAGGAGAGAGTATACATTCTATAATACTTGGATAACAAGCATTTACGACAAAGAACAATTTAATGTAGATACCCACGGGCAAGCCCGTGGCACTTGTCATTTCGGGCTTTACCCGACGCCTTACGGCGAAATTCCATTCACCCACGCCTAAAAGACGTGGAACTCTGCCCTTCGGGTTGTTTAGCAACACTAACGGGATACGCAGCTAAATTTTATTGATATACTAACCTGCGAGTTTTATTAATTACGAAGTTTTTTATCTTAACTCTTTCAATCTTTGTTAATACACCACCAAAAAATATTACTGTTATATAGGATAAAAATAATATTATTCTAAATAAAATGGATAATTTTATGCTAAATCCATTAAAATAATTACATATTATAACAGCTATAGCAGAATAAAAAATAAGGACTAAAATTCTATTCCAATGGTAATCTATCTTTTCAAATTTTCTGCTAATAGAAAGTGTTAATAAAAACATTATGAAAAATGAAAAAGAGGTTGCAATTGCAGCACCATACATCCCGTATCTTGGAACTAACATAAAATTCCCAAAAATATTAATAGTAGCAGCTAATACCTTTATTATAGGAAGATAAAATGTTTTTCTTTTTAACATAACCCCTACTGCAACAAAACCATCACTACCTAAAAATATTTGTGATAAAAACAATATTGGTACTATACTATATGCACCCCAATAATCAGCATGAGACATGATTCTTAGGGCATCATAAACAAATAATGAAATTAGTGTTGAAAAAATAAATGCCGCCAACATAAAACCTTCAAATACTTCAATGTAATAATTATGAGAATCTTTTAATTTTTCTATTGAAAACAAAGTAGCACTCCAGATATTTCTTAACGGTTGTATAATAAATACCATTAACAATAAACTGAATTTTGCACCCAAAGAATAAATACCTACTTCTGCAGTAGAAAAATAATGATTAATAAAGAAGCGATCTCCCATACTTAAAACAATAAAAACTAAACCATCCGGCACTAAAGGAAGTCCAAACTTAAGCATCTTTTTAAATTCATTAAAATTAAAACTAAAAACAAAATATTTACGTATCTGAATATAGACAAAACATTGAAATATAGAAGCAATTATATAACCAAATAGTACTCCTTTAATACCCAATTTCAGCACAAGAACCATATATATTATTGCTAAGCATCTTATTATGAAAGCCACAACCATCCACATTGTATAAGAAATAGATTTCTTGCTAATTTTAAGGAGAGTCATACCCGGTGATCTAATTATACTTACAAATGAAAAAAAGATCAGCAATATAACGAGATTATAATCAATCGAATTTTTAAAAACTAAATCACTGATGTTCTTATAAAATACAAAAGACAATAATATTATCGGAGTGACAAAGCAAAGTGTTGAGTAAAATGCTGAAGAGAATACGATCTTGCGTTTTCCTTCATTATCATAATCATAAAATGAACGAGCCATACCGCTAATAATTCCCATACCTGCTATAACTGAAATAAAAGTACTAATGATTAATAATAGTGCAAGAGTGCCGTATTGGTCAGGTGAAAATACTCTTGTATATAGAGGTATAAGTAAAAAACCAACTGCCTTACTTAATACTTCACCAGCCTGATAAACAAAAAAGTGTTTTGCGGTTGATCTTATTTCTTTATGCATATATATAATACTTTAAGAAAATATTCTAAATAATGGGGCAATACGAAAATAATTCTCTTTAATAAAATCGTATGCTATTTCTCTTCTCTTACCAGAAGCAATAGCGTATAACACATACGGTATACTACTTTCTGTATTATCGTTTTCCTTTGGTTGATAATATTCGTCTATAGTATTGAAAAAATTTATTTTGTAAGGTAATTCTAAATTTTCTGCTGAAGTAATAAAATTATTTTTTTTATTATAATTAATTAACATCTTTGCAAACTTTTTATACCTATTTTTCATTTGTTTTATTTTTCTCGGAAAAGGTTTATAATCCTTTTTGATTTCGTTATAATCATCAGTTCTAATATACTGGTAATAAATTTTAACATTATGAAAAAATATAAGGAGAAAATTTTTCAACTCTTTAGCTGTAAACTCATAGTAATGATCATAATGATCTCCAATTAATGTAACTTTCTTGTTTGGTGTAGATAACAATAATATTCCGTCATCTTCCATTAAGAGTGTCAGTGAATGTAATAATCTAACTGGACTAATTATATGCTCAACAACTTGATAATTGATAATAATATCAAAATAATTATGATATTTTTCTAAACTACTATCTGCTCCTAAAAAAGTTATTCCATTTATCTGTTTCCAACAACTCCTCTCAACAATATCCAGACCATAGCATTTTGTTTTAAATTGTTTTGATATATTATTTTTTATGAGATTAATTCCATAAGCAGAACCACAACCAAAATCAATAACTTTATGATTGTCCTTTATGAAATTCATTGCATACAAATAACTATTTAATTGAAAATTGGCAATAGATAATGGTGTGCCCTTTCCCATTAGTAATTCGATTTCATTCTTATATTCTTCCAATTCCACTTTCATTCCTTTCAAATCTTTTTATATAATTATTTACTCTAATAATTGAGCACTATTTTATTATGTTAATTATTAAGTCCCTAAACGATGGCTTCCTTCCCTCGCGAAAAATATTATTAAAATCTTAAAATTCTTGCTAAATGCCCCGCTCTTTTATAGATTTGATCTATGAGAATTCTTCCAAAGACATTTTTTCTGTAAATCCTTGAAAAATTCGTGCATCGATATTCTTGTTGAGGTTTTACAACAAATGCAGCTATAATCCAGGGGTATCCAGAATCTTTAACACCAGCAGGCAAGTTAGGAGAGGGGAAAATACTTACTTTGCCCTGTAAAGTAAAACCTACTTCCTTAAGTACATCTCCAATGTTAAAGTTCTGTTTCCCTTGTGTTACATAATCAACTGTTATTATCACAAGCCCATCTCTGCTTAATATGCGTCTCCATTCGTCAAAAACAGGATTGATTTTGTAACGAGAAAGATGTTCTAACACGCTTATGCAGAATATCCTCTCAAAGTATCCTGCATCGAAATCTGTACTAGCCATATCGTTTTTGTGGTAATTAACCGAAATATTAAACTTGGTCTTTAGCAATTCAGCATATACCTGGACTTTCTTAAAGCCAGTATATCGCCCTTGGAATATTCCAAGCTCTGGATCCCAGGACACATTGTGCGAAACAAAATTATCAATGCCATAAGCAATCAATCCATTACTGGCTAAAAACGGAGCAAATGGATCAATAGAGCATCCCGCATCAAGCACTCTCATTCCTTCCACTAAAGGCGTAGCTAAGTAGGCAAAGGGATATTCGAATTTTCTCATTGGGTACTGATCGTAGTTTTTTATCCAGTTCATCACCTGAGATATGTTAAATATCTCTCGCATAATATTAACGTAAGGTTTTGTTTCTACAGCTTTGCTGTCTATGACTGCAAAGCTGTCTTCTGACAGGCTATCATTACTAATAGCCTCATGAATAACTTTATCAATCTCCCTATGAGAAATCAAAATCGCCATGAACTATTCTCTTTTTCTTTGGCTGTGCTTATTCCACTAAGTGCTGCTATTTGGAGGTTTAGTTCAGATATTAACTTTTTGTTCTTTTTCCGTTCGCTGAGGCTCCGCTACGCCGTCCTAAGAATATATATTATCAAACAATGCTTTATGAGTGCCTACCCACTCAAACAAACTTTGAATGCCCTCATCAGGAAAAGTGTTCGGTACCCACCCTAAATCTCGTTTCACCTTAGTAATATCAGAGATAAACACTTTCTGATCTCCTGGTCGCCAATTATCAAATTTCATAGAAATTTTTCGTCCTACAAGAGCCTCCAACATACTAATTAATGTAAGCAATGATATAGAATTTTCGAATCCACCGCCAACATTATATGCTTGACCTTGTACTATATCGATGTGCTTAATAGCTAGGGAATAAAGGTCTATTAAATCTTCAATAAAGAGGATATCACGGACTTGTTTGCCATCTCCATAGATCGTAATCGGCTTTCCCAAAACTGCTGCAATAGTAAACCAAGCCACCCATCCTTGATCTTCTATGCCAAATTGACGACACCCATATATGCATGACTGACGAAAAACGACAGTCCTGAGTTCATAGATTCTTCCATAATCAATCATATATTGATCTGCACAACCCTTGGAGCACCCATATGGGGAATGGAAGTCTAGCGAGCGCGTCTCAGGTACCCCTCTCTCTAATTCTTTATACGTATATTGGTCATTGCACTCAACCACTTCAACATCATCCATCCTTCCATATACTTTATTAGTAGAAGCATAAATTACTATCGGATTGCTTTTAGATAAACGAATCGCTTCCAAAAGATTAAATGTACCCCAAGCGTTTGCTTCAAAATCAGCTCTTGGGTTCGTTACTGATACAGTAACTGCCGTTTGAGCTGCTAAATGAAGCACTGCATCGATTGGGTCATTCTGAAAGACTTCTTTCAATCTGTTCATGTTGCGTATATCGGCATGAATAAAGGTGAACGGGATTTCTTGATCCTCTAACCATCTGAGATTTTCTTTCGTGCCCGTTCTTGATAAATTATCAACTACAATTACATCGTGTCCTTTATCCAAAAAGTGTTTAGCAGCATTGCAACCTATAAAACCTGCTCCGCCAGTAATGAGTATCCTCATATAACCTCCTGTATTAGTCGGCCTAAAACTACGATCTAGCGCCGATAATGCCATTCTCAAAAGACCCCCCTAATATTTAGCACAGCGGATATATCACATATTCAGTCCATTATAGACTTTTAGAATTTGCTCTGCTGTCTTTTCCCAACTAAATTTTAGAGCCTGCTTTTTCCCCTTCTCTATTAGTTCTTCCCGCAAATTGGCATTTTCCAGAACCATCATTATTCCTTCTGCAATATCTTTGTAACTACACGCATTAACCTTAATAGCAGCATCACCAACTACTTCAGGAATGGAGGTTAGCTCGGATGTCACAACAGGACATCCGCACGCGAGCGCCTCTAAAGGAGGAAGTCCAAAGCCTTCGTATAGGGATGGAAAAGCAAACACATCAGCCGAATTATATAACATCGGGAGTTTATCATGTTCGATAACTTCTTGAAAATGAACTATTTCTTCTAAATCAAATTTTCTTATCAAACTCCGGAGTTCACCATGAAAGGGCTCTAAAGGCTTTCCAACCTTAATAAATTTAATCTTCTTATGATTACGTACAATTGATAGCGCCTTTATTAACCTTCTTAGATTCTTTCTTGGACTTTCTGATCCTACATATAGAATATTCAACTTCTCAGGAGAAAAACCATATTCTTGTAAATCAGCACTACTATTATCTGGCATTACCTTAAACGCATTGTGGTCAACTGCAAGGGGTGCGATACTTATCTTTTCATCGTCAATTCCACAAAGCTCTGATATTCTATGTTTGGCATGTTTTGAAAGAGTAATGATTCTGTCAGATTTCTCCAAAACTTTCCTATAAATATCCAGAGTCTTACTGTTCCATTTTCTACCCACTAATTCTAATACATTGTTTTCAAAGGGGATTGCATCAAAGAACGATATTACAAAAGGACTACGGCTTGCAATTTCTACTTCCTTATTCACCAATAATAAGCTAATTATGTGCAAAATACTATTTCGGCGTCGATTTCTCAAAATACGAAAAATAGGCCGATCCAAGAACTTACGCATAATCTTCCCATACAAATTATCGTTGCCAGCAAAAGATATTATTTTGCTATCTACATGATTAATAATAAGTTCATGCCATTTTGTAAATATTCCGTTTAACACGACACGGTCTTCTTCCGTGACAGGTGTTTTATCAATATAATAATCAATTTTCATTACAACCCTTTCTTTACTGATAATATCTCTGCCTCTTTACATATTACCTCGTTGTCTAATATAGATCGTCGTTCTTAATTAATATTATTTCAAAAAATAATTTAAAAGAATTTCCTCACTATCGTAAGATGAGTTAAGACTATTTTATACACACTTTGGCATAGCAAGTCATATTTCTTTCCAGTATGAAATAAACAGAACTCTGTATTATTGGTTTTATCCTTAGAAGACTTTCTATAAGATTTCTATTATATCGATCAATGCCAAAGCCCTTTAATTGTAAAGAACTACTCTCAATGCCTATAATCATTTTATTCTTTCTCCGGTTAGATAATTGAGTCATTCATTTTTGATAGACCTTTATTACTTCCTCAGCATTATCCTCTATTTTTACTTTATCTAATTTTTTTTTGTAATATTTGTAATTATCCAATACATCCTTGGTTTTTAAAGTAAAATCTTTAATGTCACGGCTTTTAAATAAAATGCACTCTCTGGGACGAGCAACTACGCCGCTAGCTACTGAAGGTACACCAAAGTATAGTGCCTCACGGATTGAAATTGCATCACCATCTAAATTAGTTGGTCTCACAAACACTTCACTTTTCATAAGGATAGGGTATAATTGATGGGGTCTTGTTTGAAATAAAAAGTTATTTTCTATGCCTATCTCTATAATTCTTTGTTTCATTTTCTGGAAATACTCATAATCTCCGATATCTGGCAGGCAAAAAACAAAACCGATTTTAGGATAAGCATTCTTCAGATTAGCACATAAATCTATACACATATCAATACCGTAGCGGTCTTGATTATTAAAAAAATCTATTCTAAATGCATTAGCAGAAATTATAGGATTATGGGAATCAATGAAGTTCCAGACACCCTCTGGAATTGCATTAATGTCTTCCTCTTCCACCAAAGGTGTAATATATGCGGGGATAATTTCTATTTTCTTTGGATTAAACCCTAGATTAATAAGATTTTTCTTAATATGTGGACCAACAGCAATGAAGCAGGGAATAAATACAGAGGCTAATTTAACCAGAATTTTCTCTAATAAGTTTATAGATTTAATTTCTTTCCTCCAGTTGTGGTAAGTTATTACTCCCTTCTTATTAAAAAGTGCAAGCAATACCGTCTTAAATAACAATTTTGAACTATATTGTGAACATTGGAGATGAACAATGTTTTCTCTTCCTACAAAAAGCGACTTTAAGAGCCGCTTTCTCACCTTTCTTATATTTATCATATTTTTGTACTCTTTATCTATTCCACTTGTATCATAAACGAGGCAGTTAATTTCCTTTTCTTCTAGACGTTTTTTCAATCTTTGAATGTAAATAGATATTCCACCGTAAGGGGGAGGATATGGCCCTACTAATGCTATTTTCATTTTAACCTCCCCTTCACTATGACCTTACTTTAAAGAAAATTCTATCTTTTTACTTTGCTGATCTTTCATATCTTTTTTCATATTCTTGTCGAGTAGACATCTTAACGTCCTTCTTTAGGTATGCTTTGTATTCCCTGTTTCTCCTCTCTTTCGATATGAGGAGTGTCACAATATTCTACCATAAAAGGCTGTTTGATGCCCCTCACAGAACCCAGCGTCCAGATTTCCCAGACTGGGCTCTTCAGTAATGCGTCCTCTTAGCGATAACAGGATACGGATGATATATCTTTGGTCTCGGCAGAGGAGTATATTCTCGAAAGCGATAAAATTGTGTCCAGTTATAACTTTTCTTCTGGCTTCGCCTGTTTACCCATTTATAGGCAAGCCTTATTGTCTCATCGTAGAATGCCCGAATTGATGGACTATTTCCGCCTATTCCATAGTAGCGGTAATGTCCTACCAATTTCGGCCTTAACATTCTCCACCATTCCTTAAGTTTCACAGCGTTACGGACAGCCTTTAGCCACTGGTTCATCGCTTTTGTCTTCTGCCTATATTTCGTCTTTGCCGTTTTTCGACCCAGTTTGAACTTACCAGCTCTGGATTTAGCACAGTAGTGGGTAAATCCTAGAAAGTCGAATGTCACTATCCTTTTGCCTTGCCGCTGCGATTTATACCATACATAACGACCAAACTCGACTATTCTTGATTTGTCATCGGCAATCCTCAGTCCAAACTTGGCTAGTCTTTGCCTCAGTGCCTCACTGAACATTTTGGCCTCTCTCTCACTTTGAAAGGCAACAATGAAATCATCGGCATAGCGAACTAGCTCAGCATATCCCTTTAGCTGATTGGTAACCACTTTCTTAAACCACAGGTCTAAGATATAGTGAAGGTAAATATTAGCAAGCACTGGACTTATTATACCACCCTGTGGCGTCCCTTTATCCACTTCAATATATTTACCTTCTTCCATCACTCCTGCTTTTAGAAACCTAGCCACCAGCCGAAGGAAACTTGGATCGACAATTCTTTGCTGAAGACACCTCATTAACCACTTGTGGTTTACGGTATCAAAGAACTTTTAATATCCATATCCACAACATAGTTAATGGGTTTGGTCATAATGACCTCATTCACGGCATCCAAGGCATCGCGACAACTACGCTTCGGGCGAAATCCATAGGATTCATCCACGAAGTCAGCTTCGAAGATTGCCTCAAGAACTTTCTTTATCCCCATTTGAACGATTTTATCTTCCACTGTGGGAATCCCCAGTGGCCTTCTCGTTCCATCAGACTTTGGAATGTAGGCTCGCTTGACAGGTCTTGGCCTGTATTGCTTTACCTTCATCTTTCTGACCAAATTCTTGAGGTTCTCTTTTAGGTTAGCTCCGTATTCCTCAACCGTCATCCTATCAATACCTGGGGACCTACCCCTCTTCAGTTCCCAGAAGCACTCCATAAGAAAATCTTCCGTAAGTAGGTGTATTAACGACGTAAACCTACACTTGGAATTTTCCCTGGCTCGCAGAGTTAGAAAAGCAAGTTTTGTTATCTTCCTTTGCCCGCCTCTGAGTGCGGAGGAAGTGTCCCTTGCTCCCCGATGCACTACTGCTAACCCCTTTTCTCTACAGACATTACTCTGTTTCATCGATAATATGGGTTAGTCCGACTGCCAGAACATCTTCTACTTCTCCTTGCCGTTTATAGACTTGTCAAAGTATATACCCAGATATTATTGCAAGGGGCTACATATCTGGTAAATGCTCTGGCTCTCCCGAGTTCATATTAGCTCCCTTTAGTATCTCGCCACGGCCTCAGACCCCGTCGGGCTCTTGCAATCTCGCCATACCAACCACAAGAGTTCTGCCTGCAACTTTATGAACAGCATCGGCCACCGACACCATAAATGTTTCGAGACTCAATCCCTTCGCTTTCGCTGCAGCTCGATACCTCCCGCTTCCCGTACCGCCTAATTCATTACTGAATTCAACGGGGGATTAAGTGCTGGGCTGGTGGCTAACCTTTGCCCAGGCCAGACTTACACTGGCAAGAACTAATACGCTTTCTCGGCACACTCATAAAACTCTTGACAGTACCGGAAGATTAAAGACGTAGAAGTCCTCGTTGGTTCTTCATATTCCCTTATTAAGAACTTCTGCTTTTAGAATTTACAATCCTTGATTAAACACTTCTTTGATTTTTGCTATTATTGTACTTATAGCTACTGCACAAAAAATCGAAATAAAAGCAACTGAGGGGAAATAATAAAACCACTGTGGATAAAAATTAATTTGTGTTAAGATGTAGTAAATAGGAATTACTAGAAGAAGGAATGAGTTCCTCAAATTTTTCCTTAAAAAATAAACTCCAAGTGTCCCTAAAAGTAACAACCCCCACCACAGTCCCATTACTATGGAAACCAACGGATAAGTCTTTATATATGCAAGTAGGCTTTGATCACCAGTCCTTTCGGAAAATTCTTTCTTCATTTCATGAGGAAACAAAGCGTAATACATTCGGAAAGGATTACTTCTTAATAATCTAGGGATCTTTTTTGCTAATACTTTCATGTACCATAAGGGCTCGCTAATTATTTCTTTAAAAATCCTTCTAGTTCTAATTTGGTCTCTTCCAATGGGATCGGAATTAAAGGTAAGGGCATCGTCTCCTTCAAAAGGAAACTTTTCTCTTTCATAAACTGTTAGCTTAGTATCATTACCAACATCTCCCAGTCGATTATCCACTGACCCAATCCCCACCGTCATCACCCATCCAGCTCCAGTGCTTATAGGCACTATCTTTTTAAACACTGTATAATTTCGAATAGTCCAAGGTAAGATTGTTAAATAAGACGAGATGATTAATACAGATATATATTTCCAATATCTTTTCTTATGTCTTATCGCAAGTACAAGCAGAAAAAATATAGGAAGCAACATTACGTCTGGACGAAATAACATTGAAATTCCTACGACAAGGCCCGTGAAGATAAAATACCGCATGGAATTATACTCTTCTCCCTTTGTATATAGAAATACAGCGATTATTAAGGTAAGAGGAACAATTGCTTCAGGAAGTATCTTGATACTGTTTGCTGCAAATATAGGATTAGCCGCCATAAGTAAAGATGCAATAACTGCAGTCTTGTAATGGAAAAATTTTTTGGTAATTAAAAACAATAGTAGGCAACCAACAATAAACAATACGGATTGAACAACTCTGACAACCCAATAGCTTTGTTTTATGAAATAAGTTAAACAAAGTAATATTGAGTATGCTGGGCCAGAATATATTGATGGATATATAGATTCCGTTTTTGCAATATTAGCCTCGCTTGTATCAAGCAATCTTCTATGCTGACTCTGCCACTTCTGAACTTCAATCACATTATCAGCGTTGACAATAAATCCCCTGCCATTTTTTAGATTTCGTGCTACATCGTCAAAATAAGCAGTTAGTCCTGCACTGAAGAAATAAGAATTCTCGCGGACACAGAGAATATAAATGTTCACTCCTAAATTAGAGAGAGCGATCAGTACTAATATAAGATACATCTCTTGAGTTCTATTAAACTTCATATTTATGAGATCTCCTTCATAGGATGTATTGTTTCAAGTCCTTTCGGGCCTAAACGAAAATTGTGTCATATTTCACATTTTTTACCTAAAAATATTAAATGTTAATTTTTTATGCCCATAAAAACTCCAAAACATTATGGTAAATATAGCAAATATCTTTGCCAACATATACCAGAATTTTACAAATTCGACTAAAGAGTATAAAATAAGTTGATTAAGTCCTAAACCAATCAAAGCCACAGTCGCAAATAAACCAAACTGAGGGATTATCTGTTTGCTCTTATTCCTGAAATTCAAGTATTTATTCAACGAATAATTAATGACCATTCCAATGAAATAAGAAAAGATCGCTGAATAGAAATACCAAACACGAAAAAATTCGGTAAGTGAATATAATAAACCAAGGTCAACCAAAGTGGCAAGGCCTGCAAAAATAATATAGCCGACAAACAATTTTACATCCTGCTTTTGAAGGAACCTATTTATGTGATCCATATTTTTACTTTACATAACCTTTTTCAAAATATTTCTGCTCTGCTCCGACCTCTTCAACGTTATATTGTTTTCCCTCTATTATGCTCCTTGCTCCTAATATTCCCATCTCCAAGGCATGGTCTTGATTGCTATATTTAAAGCAACCTGTTCTACCAATTAATTGAAGATTTAAGAATTGATTTAAGTACTTTTTAATTTTTTCTAAATGTTCCTTATAGTTTAACTCGTAGATAGGATAAGCATGTTCTTCTTTATGGATAAAATAGTCAATAACCTCCTTTCTTTTAGTAAAATCAAGTTTTTCTAACCATTCTATGCTTAATTCGAATAACCCGTCTTTACTTGCATTCCAAATTTTATCATTTTTCGAACAAAAGAATTCAATAAGCAAAGAAGTCTTATCCTTTGGAGATATTTTCTTACTGAAGTTCTTTGGTTCCATTATTCTCCCGAAAGGGATCTTTTTATCCGGGAAATACATCCATTGGTCTGGGAACACAGAAGGTTTATTTAACGTCACAAAAAGAGAGACATGAGACCTAAATCTTAGATTTTTGATAGCTTGTAAAATCTCGCTTGGGGCTTCCGGACGTAATAAACGGACAAACTCTGTAATAGGAATAGAGGAAATAATATATTCTGGATAGCAAATTTGGTTACTACCATTATTGTTAAGAACTACTTCGAATATTTTTTCGTTCTTATGGATAATTTTAACAGGCTGACTGTTTACTTTAACATCACAATTTCCTTTGGTTAAAATCTTTTCTTTAATTTTCTCGTAAATTAGACCTGTGCCTAAGTCAGGATAATAAAATTGGTCAACTAAAGTTCTTGGTCCCCTTTTAGATTTTATAAAAGATTTCTTAATTATAGCCTCTAAGGAAAGCCTCTTAATTCTTTGCTTTGCCCAATCTGGGGAAATTTCCGAACACGGTAACCCCCAAGTTTTTTCTGTATAATTAAGCATATTAAGTTCAGCTAAAGTCCTCCCGAAATCAGAGACAACTTGTTCTTCGAAAGAAATAGGATTTTTATTTATAAATATTTTCTTAGACTTCTCAAATAAATAATCAAGAAGAATTCTAAGTGCTTTGTAGAGACCAACATTGAGTAGTGCATTTTTTATTTCAACAGGATAAAGGAAGAATTTACCATTTATATAGAATCTTGTCAGTCTATTAACCTTAACCCAATGTTCTCCAATCAGGTCTTCTATAAAGTCATATAAATATTGATTTTGACTAAAGAATCTATGAGGACCTATATCTGTCCTATACTCACCATATTGAAGCGTTTTTGCTAATCCCCCAACAGCTTCATTTTTCTCAATGACAGTAAAAGATTTACCCGCTTTGTGTAATTCAAATGCTGCTGCCATGCCTGTGGGGCCTGCACCAAGAATTAAAATATTATTTTTATTCGCTTGTGTAATTTCTCCATGTACCCTTCAATGAATTTTCTGATTTCATCAGTAATTGTAGTTTTAAGTGTGTAACTTAATTTTTGAACTCTGAAATATTTCAAAACAAACACATCTCACTTCTGCTTGCAAAAAAGATTTTTGGTTCCTTCCCAGACAATAATACTGAAGCATTTGTTAGCTTCCCATCTCCCAAAGCATTTAATCTCATTAAAAGCTCATTAATTGGTGTATCTATTGGTATGTTTAATTTCGTTCGTGCCTTGCCTCTTTTAAGACCCAACTTACTTTTTTTCTTCAATATTTTTCTACACCTGTTCCTTCACAAGCCAATTTATCCCAATAAACCTTCTTTCCTTCTAAAACTACCTTCCTTATGTCTTGGCTGATTACCGTTGTTGTAGATTTTTCTATCCTTTTATAAACTTTGGACATTCCCCAAAATTCCGTGTAACTTTTCCGAGAATATCGAATTAAAGATAAACTACGAAGATAATAAAGTGGAAAGGAAATTTTAGACAATAAGGTCGAAATTAAAGAAAGAAATTTAGGAAAACTTTTTATTAAACACCTACTACATAAATTCAATTTTTGTAATTCACCCTCACCTAAAAATTTTCGGGAAAGTCCAGTTTATAAGCTCTGTTCGTCCTTTTCAACTCTTTTTAACTTGTTTCTCTACTTCAAAGCTTATTTTTGTTGCCTGAATTAACTGCCACAGCGGTATGGAATAGCCAGTGCCATTCTTTATTGACTCGCCAAACTCCTGGATTTCGTTCAAATGACCTTTGTCTTGGGTCTTAGTGAATGGGGAATGGGGAATGGCGAATGGCGAAAAGTTCTTGAGTCCGAAAACTTTAAGATTTTTATAATCATCGAGAAGAATAATTTTGCCCTCAAAATAAATTTTCATTTGCTCTTTGGGATACTTATTAGTTCCCATTGCTGTATAAATTAAATTGCAAATGGAGCCATCTTTAAATTTTAAACTGGCTATAAAGTTATCGTTTTTTAAATATTTTTTATTTCTAGGATTTATGGAAAAAGCATTAATTTTTTCAACTTCACTTTCAGTAAAAAATGTGAATAAGTCATAAATATGACAAGCTTCACCAATATTTCTTCCGCCACCAGTGCCTGTTTGAGTCCAGTCGTCCTTGGGAAGATAACCGGCGTTCATCTGATAATCAATTATCATTGGACTTTCTCTTTTTTGAATTAGTTCTTTTATTTCCTGAGCAAAAGGAGAAAAACGGCGATTAAATCCTACTAAATAAGGAACTTTTGTTTTTTTCAAAGTTTCTACTAATTTATTTAATTCCTTTTCATTTAAAGCCATTGGTTTTTCGCAAAAAACTGCCTTAGCTGCCTTAGCTGCCTCGATAGCTACTTTTGAATGTAGATTGTGAGGTAAAGTTATCATTACAAGGTCAATATTCTTATCTTTCAAAATCTCTTTGTAATTAGTGGTGCAATACTTTGCTTTAAATCTCTTGGCAGTGTTTTTTGCATTAAGGCCATCAACATCACAAATAGCTAAAATTGAATATAAATTGGAGAGTTTTCTGAAATTGGGAAAATGCATTGCTTTAGCAAATCCACCGGCACCAATTATTCCCACATTAATGAGACCTTTTTTTGGGGATTTTGATGTAATTTCAATTTTTGGGGCTTCTGATTTTTTCTCTTCCCGAAAATGGTAACCTAAAAGAACTGCTGGTTTTGTAGGATGATTTTCTTCCAAAAATTTATAAGCTTCAGGAATTTTTTCAAGAGGAAAAAATCTAGAAATAAGTTCTTGGAAATTCACTTTTCCCTCAGATAATAACCTTAAATACTCCTCCATATTTCTTTTCTCTGTCCAGCGAACATAGCTAAAGGGGTAATCAATTCCTTTTTCCTCATAATCTTTATCGTACCTACCGGGGCCATAGGAAGTAGAAATTAAATAATCAATTTCTTTTTCATAAAAGGGTGATCTCTTGGGACCGAGCCCAATATTACCAATAACTACTACTCGTCCTTTTTTTCTGGTAATCTCCATTGCTTGCTGAATAATCTCATCATTTCCAGGAGCAGAAGCAGTAATAATGGTAGCATCTACTCCTTTGTCTTCGGTAAAGTTTAATACTTTTCCTAAGACATTATTCTTTGAAGAATTATATCCTTGGTCCATCCCTAAGCTTTCTGCTAAATTAATTCTCTCATCACTGAGGTCAAAACCAATGACTCTGGCGCCATTCGCCTTTAAAAGTTGAGTCAGGATTTGGCCCAAAAGTCCCAGCCCAATTACAGCAATGTTTTCTCCCAGTTCCGGCTCTGCTCGCCTTACTCCCTGCATAGCAATAGCACCCAGAGTAACTGAGGCAGCTTCTTTTAAATTTAAATTTTTGGGAACTTTTACCGCTAAATTTTTGGGAACGCAGACAATTTCAGCATGATTTGCATATCCTGCACCAGCGCAGGCAACTCTATCACCAATTTTTATATCCTTAATACTTTTGCCTACTTGGATGACTTTCCCGGCGCAGCTATAGCCAATGGATTTTGCAGAGTCAAACTTACCTTTTACTGTAGCAATAGTATCTGAAATACCTTGTGTTTTGGCTAAATTCAAAGCTTTTTTTACCTTATCGGGATCCTTAAGTATTTTTTGTAAGAGAGATTCTCCAGAGGAGGTAACCCCGGATATTTCTGTACCTGTGCTTATGCAAGAGTAGGCAACCTGAACTAATACACTGTTATCCACAATGGTGGGTGCGGGCATCTCTTCTACTATCACTTCGCCTTTTTTGAATAATACTTGTTTCATAGCATTCTTGGTGTATAAAATTAGTTCATGGCAATTTAGCTCATAGCTCGTGGTTCATGGCTAATATATCTCCAGACATAACTTTTGAAAGAAACCGGCTTTTCACTTCGTTCTATAACCTTTATCCTTCTCTGATAAAACTATGAGCTATCAGCTATGAGCTGTTTCTTCTACACTCCCTTTGTATCAGTTATAATCTTATTTTACGATGACCTCTACGATTCTCTTTGCTGCTTTGCCATCCCAGAATGTGGGGCAGTTTTCCTTTTTACCACCATTTTCTAAGATTCTTATTGCCTCTTCTATGATTTTATCCTTTTCATTCCAAACAAGAGTGTTAGTCCCTTGAGTTAAGGTAATTGGACGCTCTGTTGTACTTCTTAAGGTCAAGCAAGGAATATTTAAGGCAGTCGTCTCCTCCTGGATTCCACCTGAATCGGTCATTACAAATTTTGTGTGCATTTCTAAATTTAAAAAGTCAAGATAGCCAAGTGGATCAAGAAGATAAATACCTCGGTCAATTTTTTCTCTTTGATTTATGTTAACCTGTTTGAAAAAGCTAAGTAAGTTAAATTTTTTTAAGTTTTTTATAGTTCGAAGATGAGCAGGGAAAATTATGGGGATATGTTTAGATATCTCAACCAAGGCACTAACAATCTCTGCAAGAGAATCCTTAAAGTCAACATTGCTAGGACGATGGAGGGTTAATAAGGCGTAATTAGTAATTAGTGATGAGTTGTGAATTATCGATGGATTATTCATCAATCCAAGTTTAACTAAAATATCAGATTTTTTAGCCTTTTCTTTATTGAAGAGAAGACTATCAACCATTACATTACCAACAAGGTAGATTTTTTCTTTGTGTATGCCTTCTTTAATCAAGTTCTCATCTGCCTCAGGGGAGTGAGTAAATAAATAATCTGAGATGGCATCAGTTAAAACTCGATTTATCTCCTCAGGCATTTCACGATCATAAGAGCGAAGGCCTGCCTCTACATGAGCTACAGGGACATGAAGCTTTACGGCAGCCAAAGCAGCAGCTAAGGTAGAATTGACATCGCCTACGACGATTACCAAATCTGGTTTTTCCTTAAGAAGAACCTTTTCAAATTCTATTATTACTTTCCCAGTTTGTTCAGCATGAGTTCCTGAGCCTACTCCAAGGTACATATCTGGTTTTGGGAGATCTAAGTCTTCAAAGAATATCTTGGACATCTCATAATCATAGTGCTGGCCAGTATGGACAAGGAGGTGAGAGATGGAACGTGAAGTGTAAGACGTGTGACGTGAGAGATGAATGTATTTATTATGCTTATCAATTGCCCGAATAATGGGGGCGATTTTTATGAAATTTGGCCTTGTACCAACGACATTGATAAGTTTCATTCTTTTACTCTGCCAAATCATCTCGCTATTTGGATCTCGAATCATATTTTGATGATTTTCTCTTTATTAGATAGATTCTTGGTGGCATTTCTCGTATCCACTACTATCCTGGCATTTTCCACAATCCACCTATAATCATAACTACTATGTGCTGCGGTGATAACTACACAGTCGGCCTGTGACAATAGATTTTCATTTAACGGAAGAGACCTCACTTTCTTATCACCTATTTTTATTTGAGGTGCATAAGGGTCATTATAGATGACCTCTGCTCCTTGTCGGCGCAATATTTCGATAATGTCTAAGGCAGGGGATTCCCTTATATCTCCCACATTTTCCTTGTAAGCAATTCCCAAGATAAGGATCTTTGAGCCATTTATACATTTTTTATGGATATTTAAGGCATCAGTGATCTTTCTTACTACATAATGGGGCATATTTTTGTTAACTTCTTCAGCAAATTCGATGAATTTGGAGTAAAAGCCGTAAGTTTTTGCTTTCCAGGAAAGGTAAACTGGATCAATAGGGATACAATGCCCGCCTAACCCCGGTCCAGGGTAAAATGGCATAAAGCCGAAGGGTTTGGTGGTAGCGGCCTCTATTACATTCCAAATATCTATCCCAAGTCTATCACACATCAAGGCAAGCTCGTTAGCTAAAGCGATATTTACACTTCGGAAGATGTTTTCCAATAACTTCGTCATTTCTGCCTCCTGAGTAGAGCCTACAGTAACTACTTTTTCTATGAATTGCTCGTAGAAAATCTTAGCTATTTCTGTGCATTCCGGGGTGATGCCTCCTAGTACCTTAGGCGTGTTCCTTATAGTATATTTCTTGTTTCCTGGATCTACTCTCTCAGGAGAGAAACTGAGGAAGAAATCCCTGCCTACTTTCAGGCTGTTCTTTTCTAGTTCAGGCAAGATGATATCTTTAGTGGTTCCGGGAAAAGTGGTGCTTTCCAAGATTATTAATTGACCCCGATGTAAGTATTTGGCGACCTCGGATGCAGCAGCGACGATGTAGGAGATATCAGGCTCCCTTGTCTTTCTCAAGGGAGTAGGCACACAGATGCTGACGATATCTACCTCTTTTAGAATCTTGTAATCACTGGTGGCTACCAATTTGTTTTTAGAAACTAGCCTGCTAAGCTCATCTTCATCAACATCAGGGATATATGATCTTCCATTATTGACCTTATCTACCTTTTCTTTATCTACATCGATCCCCAAGACGCTAAAGCCAGACTTTCCTATTTCTATGGCCAACGGTAGACCAACATAACCTAAGCCAATTACTGAAACTTTGGCAGTTTTATTAGTAATTTTTTCCTTTAGTTCTTTACCACTTGGAGACAACATGGATTTCTACGCCTCTCATCTAAAACTGTAATCGATTCATCAATCTGTCTGTGCTGAGCGGTAGTCAGTGTAATTACCCCAAGCTCTTTCGGATACGTTCCCAGCTCCTTTATCACCGGGGCTCCTTTTAGCTCATAGCTGATGGCAAATTCAAAACAAAGTTCAAAATAGCTCATGGCTCATAGCTGATAGTAAATTCACAAGCAAAATTCAAATAGCTCATAGGTAAAAAAGCAATTCAAAATCATAAAGAAGACAAGTCAGAATTAATCCCGCCTGAATTAAACTTTCTGAAAAGGCAGTACTTCTAATTGGGGATGCTTGTCACGAGCAGAATTAACGATCTCCTCAAGTTGTCTAGCAACCTGCGCATCAATCCATTCCTCCCCACACTGACTACACACTTTAGCAGGCACATCCCTTACTACAACTACACCAAAGCCCAAATCCACACTGTAAGTGGTATGTCCCTCCTTCTTATCTCCTCCACATAACGGACATTTCTCCATTTTTACTTTCTCCTAGTTTTAAAGTCTGGTTCAAATTTATCTAGAGCAGGCTCATAAGCAGTAATTATGTATGCCTTTTGATTCTGGGCATCTAAACTAACCACCGCATGGAATGGTTTATTTTCTATCATTTTGAATATCAAACAACTGGGAAATGGCTGATGACTCAAGTTAGTTCATAGCTGATGGCTCATAGTAAATTCAAAACAAAGTTCAAAATAGCTCATAGCTGATAGGAAAACCAAAATAAAGTTCAAGGTAGTTCATGGCAAAATAGCTCATTGCTCATAGCTGATAGCTCAAGTTAGCTGATAGTTCATGGCTCATAGCAAATTCAAAATAAAGTTCATATTAGCTCATAGTTGATGGCAAATTCAAAACATGGCTCAAAATAGCTCATAACTGTTATGTTTGGAAAAGAATCACTCCACCCTTTATCATCTTATCAATTGTACTCCTCATCCGGTGGTATTGTGCTCGCGAATAAACATGGGGCTCAAGACCAAATGCATCAATAGTTTTTTTAATAACGGCATATGCCTCTTTTCTTTCCCTGCCTTTGTATATAACAAGAAGATCCACATCGCTCCCTACAGTATAGTTTCCCCTGGCATAAGAGCCAAATAACACAACAAGCATAAGAGGCAGCCTTTTCTTGAGGTTTTCTAACTTTTTGTCGATTATTTCAATGAGCCCTCGTTTGTCAAATTTGGGATAGAAGACCTGAACAGAACTTGACAATTTTTTTGGCATATTCAATAAGCCTCCTTGACTCCTCTTTTGTATGAAGATTCCTGGGGGACCCTGAAGGATGAGTGCCTCATCCATCCAATCTTTACTTCTCTGCATTTCTCACCCCATAAAAACAAAGTCCAAAGTCCTAGGTTCATGGCTCAAATTAGCTCATAGCTCCTTTTAGCTCATAGCTCATAGCTCATAGTAAATTCAAAACCGAGAAAACAAGTCAAAAAACCTCAGAAAGTTTACCATTAGACTCTCTGAAGTTGGCGAACATCGGACTCAAGATGTCTGATAAATTTCTGAATTGCCTCAACCTCTGTTTCCTCAAAAAGTTTTTCTTTACACTTAGTGCAAACATAGACGGGGATCTCTTCGAGAAAAAGATGATAGTTCCTCCGATTAATTGTGTAACTTGATTTAGTTTTCTCCATTTCACCATCACAGTAAAGACACTTCATCTTGACCTCCTTCTAGTTTTAAAATCATTCTCCCATTTATCTAGTGTTGGAATATATGCAGTAATGATTCCTAAATATTCCTCTTTTGGAGAACAGATAACATGGAGAGGAAGAAAATTATCCATTAACCATTTCCGTTCATTATCTCTATTATAATATAGCCCGAAGTCCTCCATAATTCACAGCTCGATTTAGCTCATAGCAAATTAGCTCATGGCTCATAGTAAATTCAAAACAAAGTTCATGGCTCGTAATCTTTTAACCCTGCTTTCCCTCGTTATGTCCCATTCAATACAGGAATAGAAATACTCTCCTCTCTGAATTGCTTATTTTTAATTTTCTCATAAAGTTTTTGAGCAACCTCTGGAGAAAGAACCTTTTCTCCACACGAGGGACATTCTTCATAAAAGATGTCTCGGACTAGATATAATTTTCCCTTTACCCGCAGGTCAATTTCTCCTTTTTTTAAAACCATATTTGTTTGACAGGCTGCACATCTCATCTTTGTTTTCTCCTCCTTTTAAAATCATCCTCCCATTCATCTGGACTTAACGTTGGATCATA
>Ga0315547_1000488_pt1 | contig 39346 bp, 36 predicted proteins | sample SalMarSW160240MG_2_FD_202542 | JGI IMG/M metagenome (GOLD analysis project Ga0315547, IMG submission 202542) | Salt marsh sediment microbial communities from the Plum Island Ecosystem LTER, Massachusetts, United States - Salt Marsh Sediment SW1601-240 ...
GGATGGGTATAGCTTTTTCTCCTTTGGCTGACTTCAGCAATATCTCCGATGCAGGTCTGATGATAAGCAGGGTGGAGCACCAGACATTCATTGAGACCAACGAGGAAGGAACAGAAGCTGCTGCTGCAACTGTTGTTGTGATAATAGACTCAGCAGGACCAACAGGTTTGAAAATAAATCTCAACCGGCCGTTTCTGTATTTCATACGTGAAACTTCAACCGGAACGATATTATTCATGGGAAGGGTTGGTGATCCGACGTTGAATTAACCAGAAGCTTATTTTTACGGGTTTATAAAAACGGCCTAAAAGCACAGGTCGACTCTGGAGAAGCATGCCGGGCTCTTGCAGAGCCTGTCACTATCCTTATCAGAATAATTTCAACTGTTCCTGATCTGTTTTAGGTTTCTGTTTTGCCTGAATGACCTCTTTTTCCACTAATTCATCTTCTATCTGATCAAGAAAATGACTCCTTTTCTGAAGATATTCCCTGCCCATTAAGAATCTTCGATGGGCATTGGAAAGAAACAGGTAGTTTTTTGCACGGGTCATTCCAACATATAATAACCTTCTTTCTTCTTCATGATCAGCATGTTGCTTTTCGAACAATGAGTAAGGAATCAGATTCTCTTCGCATCCGGTGATAAAAACACATTTGAATTCCAGTCCCTTTGAAGCATGAAGAGTCATAAGGTTTACAGCTTCTGCCTTTGATTTCCAGGTATCGATTCCTGTACCAAGCAATATATTTTGTAAGAAATCCTCTTCATTAGCTTTGTATTGACCGGCAATATCAAATAACAGGTTGAATATTAATCTGTGCTTATCAAATTGGTCTTGAAAATATGTCTTGATAATAAATTCAAGCTTGCCGGTAAGATCTTTACCCTTCAGCATCCCAGACAGGTGCAGCAGAGTGGTTTCGTTAATGATTTTCTGCTTCACAAACCGTGATTTCAGTATGATATTTTCCGGATTTAAAGCAAACTTGTACAGATCCAATACCGGTTTGACCGGCTCCTGTTTTAGTACCGACTCTTCTCCGATTTTCTGGTAAGGAATATTATGATCTTTCATTGCTTTTTCCAACGGAGGCATTTGCCTGCTTATCCTGCATAAAACAGCAAAGTCGGAAAGGCTCTCAATTTCCTCTGTTTTATTACCTTCGGCAACCTGGCTGTCGATGGAAAAGAACCCCATTCCGCCTATCATCATTTCAATAGCACGGGCAACAAATTCCGCCTCACTTTTATCCGTTGCATACTCAGAAATATTGATCTTTACTCCTTTGTCCACACCTTCAAGGAACTTTTGATTTGTGTTCAAAACATTACCTGAAGCCCTTAAAATAGAATCGGTACAACGATAGCTTCTCTTCAGCCTGAAAACAGATGCATCTGCGTAATCATCACTGAACATTCTGATATACCTGACATCAGCTCCTCTGAACCCGTAAATAGCCTGATCGGGATCACCAATAACAAAAAGATTTGACTCCGGTTCGGGCATTAACATCCTGAGAAGCCTGTACTGCGGCAGGTTAATATCCTGATATTCATCAACAAGTATCCATTTTATCCTGTCCCTGTATTCTGATAAGATATCCGGATGCTTTGAAAAAAGCTGTACCGGATAAATTAAGAGATCATCAAAATCAAATGCATTCGACTCACTTAGTTTCAAGTTGTATTTTCTGAAGATCTCGTTAAATATGGTATCCGTTGTTCCTGGTTCGAGGTTTAACGATTGTTTTACTTCTGATATTTTTTCAGCTGTTTCCTTAATACCTGATTTGTCAATTCCCAGTCCGGTCAGAATTTGTTCCTTATCATCTTCATCTATGACAGAAAAGTGGTTCGTCATTCCTGAATTTTTCAGATGTTCTTTTATTACTGACAGGCCAAAAGCATGAAATGTGAAAATCCGGAGATCCTTCAGCACCTGCTTATCCAGCAGTATTGCCAGTCTTTCTTTCATCTCCTGTGCAGCCTTGTTGGTAAATGTAACGGCTAAAATTTTGTCAGGATTTATATTTCTGTTCTGTATTAAATAAGCTATCCGGGCAGTCAGCACCTTTGTCTTTCCGGTGCCCGGACCCGCAAGAATTATGGCCGGACCTGTATAATGTGTTGAGGCCTCAATCTGCTCATTATTTAAGTCTTCAGGTATTCCGCGGGTAAAGGGTTCCGGTCTAACTGAACTTAATTTGGGTGTTTTAGTACCGGATTTCTGCTGACTTAGCCTGTGAAACGCCTCCAGGTCAAATCCTAGTAAGGGCCGTGGGCTATTTATGGTCTGATATATGGTTTCAGGTTCTCCGAACAAGGAAGCTGACTGGCTGAAACTTCTGGTTTCACCATCTTTAAAGACCTTTATCGTACCATATTCCCCATCGTAACCCTCCTGTATGTAGACTTCCCTGTTACGCATGCGTCTGACCGCTTCACACAACAGTTCTCCACCGATTGTATTAACCTGGTCGATGTCATAATGTAGCAAAAGGTTAAACTCCGAACCTGCTTTATGTACCAGTTTTTTGTAATGCTGATCCACTTTATTGGAATCGGAGGAGACGCCTTCAATTTCCGACAGGATTTCCTTTAAAGGGATCAGACTATAGAAAGGATGGCGGTTGTTACGGTCGAGTATGTTATCCCGGTCGGCAAGCTGGGCTATGCGGTTCATAACACCTACGGTAATTTTTTTCCCACATACCGGACAGATTTCATTATTCTGTAAAGTATCGAGCGGACTCCACCGGATCCCGCACTTTCTGTGACCATCATAATGATACTTGCCTTCCTGTGGAAAGAAATTAATGGTACCAAGAAAGTTTTCCTGATTGCCTGATCTCATGGCATCGATGATGTCTTTATATGACAATTCCGTATTAAAGATATTGGCATTGCGCCCAAGTTTTTCAGGGGAATGGGCATCTGAATTGGCAGTCAGTGTAAATACATCAAGGAAACTGCACATCCAGTTCATCGGAGGATCAGTTGAAAGACCCATCTCAACAGCAGTGATATGCACCGATAAATCTTCAAAACATTCATTAACAGAGTCAAACCCTGATTTTGAACCCAGAACCGAAAACCATGGTGTCCATATATGTGCCGGAACAAAGAAAATATCTTCGGAGCTTTCAAGACATAATTCAAGAAGATCCTTGCTGTCCATCCCTATTATCGGTCTGCCGTCGGAAGTAATGTTAAAACCATACGATAGCAGTCTGTTTTGAATTTTTTCTGCAATATCGAAAGATGGAGCAAATACAACATTATGCACTTTCCTTACTTCCCCCTTTTTCTTGTAAATATTGCTGATTTCGGCAGTAAGGATGAACCTGGCATCCTCTTCACCAGGCAGGCGCGTACTCAGTTTGTTTTCCTCTTTCAGTCTGAGGAGTCCTTCTTCAGCTGGTTCGAGTTGCTCTTTCAGTTCCTGTAACCAGCCGGGATGTGTGAAGTCACCTGTGCCAACTACTTTGATGCCTTTTAGCCTTGCCCAGTAGTCGAGGTAGTCCAGGCGAAGCTCTTTACTTGTTGCCAGCGAATAATGGGAATGTATATGAAAATCTCCTATGAACTTCATCCGGGAGAATTTTAAAAACTAAAGGTATTAAGAATTGTTCAGGTTGGAATATAAAAATGTGCTTATACTTGGTACAATTTTTGTACTTCGTTAAAGTATTCTAAAAGACTTTCATTACGACCATTAAAAATTAAAATTAAGACACATGAAAATCATTATTAACCAGGCATTCTTCGTAACCTTGTTAAGTTCGTTGGTTATGATTACCTCATGCGAGAAAACCGATACGGATGACCTGCCTGGTGATCCGGTAAATATATTTACTGAGGAATATCAGAAGCAGGTCATTGACTCAGCAAACAGATTCGCTTTTGATCTGTTCAAACCAATCATTGCTGATGCCAAGGGAACAGAGAACATAATGATTTCTCCGTTCAGCATTACCAGTGCCCTTTCGATGACACTCAATGGTGCGGAGGGAGAGACCTTTTTGGCCATGAGAAAAACACTAAGGTTTGAGGATAAAACCCTGCAACAGATAAATGAGACATATCTTAAGTTGATGACCGAGATGGTCCCGGTTGACCAGCGAGTTATACTGGAGATAGCCAACTCGGTATGGGTTGAAAAGCGACTCACAGTGAAAGAGCCCTTTATGACGGCACTTGAGACATGGTATAAGGCCGAGGCACGTGATATTGACGTTACAGATCCCGATGCAGTCGATATGGTTAACGCCTGGATTGCCGAAAAGACTCATGACAAGATAACGGATATGCTTGATTATCTTGATCCTGACCTTGCCATGCTATTGATCAATGCCATCTATTTCAATGGGAAGTGGCGGTACCAGTTCGATGAGGATGACACCAGTGATGAGCCGTTTTATGTAACTCCCACATCACCCAAGAATGTTCCCATGATGCATCAGACTGAGAACTTCAAAGTAGCAGATGCCGGTAACACAACAATTGTTGAGATACCCTACGGCCAGGGTAACTATACCATGGTGGCAGTGTTACCTGATGGGAATGTTACCACGGATGAGGTGGCCGGTTCTCTCACTTTGGAATTATGGCAGGAGTGGATGGACATGCTGGCTGATAACACCCATGAGGTTGAGCTGAGCATGCCAAGGTTCAAATATGAATACAAACGACTTTTAAATAATGATCTTATTAACCTTGGGATGGGTATAGCTTTCACTGAATTTGCTGATTTCAGCAATATCAGCAATCAGGGTCTGATGATAAACAGGGTATTACATCAGACTTTCATTGAGACCAATGAGGAGGGTACGGAAGCTGCTGCAGCAACAGTAGTTGAGATGGTATTTACTTCAATGCCAATGACAGTACAGGTAAACCTCAATCATCCGTTTCTTTATTTCATTCGTGAGACCTCAACGGGGACAATATTATTCATGGGAAGAGTTGGTGATCCGTCGATGAATTAATAAGAATTTTATCCTTCTGTTAAATATAGTCTAGTCTGGCTCGACGTGGATAGTCACAGTCAGGTTATCATAGATGCGGTTCAGCTCATTTTCGATCATATCGCAATACTGATGGGCATTGCCAACTGATTCGTCTTCAGATATTTGAATATGAAAATCGATGAAGCGATAATTACCTGCAACTCTTGTTCTCAGATCATGATAATTAACATCCATACCTTGTAAAACTTTTTCCAGATCCTCAATTTCGTCAACGGGCCAGGCAGTATCCAGAAGTGGTAAAAAAGCCCTTTTGAGCAACGAAAACGACTCATTGATAATAACAAGGGCAATAATGATTGCAACAACCGGATCCAGCCAGTCAATTCCGGTTAACATAATAAGGATAAGTCCAACGGCTACTCCCAGGGAAGTGTAAACATCTGTCTTCAGATGAAGGGCATCAGCCTCAAGTGCAATGGATTTTGTCTCACGTGCTGTCTTATAAAGTTTACGTGAAACAAAAGTGTTTACTGCAGCTGATACAAACATTACCAGAGCCCCGAGCCAGATAAATTCAAATTCAGTTTTTTCACCCACCAGCTTTCTGATGGCTTCAACAATTATCCAGATAGCAGCAATCAGAATCAGCAGACCTTCAATAACTCCTGAGATATTTTCAAATTTGCCATGACCGTAAGGATGTCGCGAATCGGGAGGATTATCGGAAACACTGACGGACAAAAAAGCTATTATTGCTGCGATGAGATCCATAAAAGAGTGGATGGCTTCGGATATGATACTGACCGATCCGCTGATGATCCCGATAACCAGTTTTATTATTATCAGAAAAGTGTTTGATACGACAGACAAACGGGCAATATTTACTTTAGGATTCATTTTCGGATTTATTCGCAAAAGTGGAGTACCATAAACATAGTCAGGTTACAAGCTACAGTTATAGCTTTAATACATGATGGTGTATTTCTTCAATCAGCCATTTCGGGGTTGATGTTGCACTACAAACTCCTGCTGATTTCTTACCGGTAAACCACTCCCGGTCAATATCTTCAACTTTGGAAACAAAGTATGAATCGGGATTGACATTTTTGCAGACTGAAAATAACATCTTCCCGTTTGAACTTTCCCGGCCGCTGACAAATATTATGATGTCATGCTTAACTGCAAATTCCATCAGGTGAAGTTCTCTGTTTGCAACCTGTTTACAAATGGTACGGTACACTTTAAGGTAACTGTTTGTATCAGAAATGCCTGTTTCATGCATGCCTGAACGTATCATATAAGCAATATGATAATACTTTTTTATATCCATAGTTGTTTGTGAAAAAAAATATACAGGCTTTTTCAGATCTACTTTTTTGATATCATCCGGCCCTGAAATCAGAATGGCTTCATTATTTGTCTGACCCAGCAGCCCAACCACTTCTGCATGACCGGGTTTACCATAAATCAGAACCTGTCCGCCATTTTCTTTTGACATCAGCCATGTTTTCCTGATTCTTGACTGGAGACGTTTGACTATCGGGCATGTAGCCTCGATGATGGAAATATTGTTTTTTTCAGCAATCAGATATGTTTCCGGGGGTTCTCCGTGAGCTCTTATCAGTACATTACAGTTTCTGAGTTTTTTGAACTGTTTACGATCAATCTGTAAAAGACCCAGCGAGGAAAGACGTTCAATCTCTTTCTCATTATGGACAATAGAGCCGAGTGAATATACTTTTTCTCCACGCAGAAGCGCCTTTTCAGCAATCTCAACAGCATTCTGCACTCCAAAACAGAATCCCGACATCTTATCTGTCTCAACCTGCATTTAATTTTTTCTTAATTATTTCCCGAAACCACTCCATCTGTTCCGCAACAGTCATCCGGCTGTTATCAAGCACAATAGCATTATCGGCTCTTCTTAAAGGACTTATATCCCTGTTTTCATCCGTAATATCACGGGCAATGATGTTTCTCTTAACCTTATCAAAATCAGCATCAATATTCCTTCCTTTGAGTTCATCCAGCCTCCTTTTTGCTCTGATATCTACCGAGGCTGTCATAAAGATCTTGATATCAGCGTCAGGAAAAACTACAGTTCCGATATCCCTGCCATCCATTACTATACCCTTGAAAATGCCAATTTGCCTCTGTAATTCAACCATTCTGGTCCGTACTTCCGGAATCTGACTGATCCTGCTGACATGATTTGAAACCTCAAAATCCCTGATTTCTTTTTCAACATTCTCGGAGTTGAGGTAAGTTTCATACTCAGCAATATCCGGATTATAAATAAATTCTATATGAATATCGTTCAGCTCGGAATGTATTCCATTAATATTAATAAATCCTTCACCGACTAAATTCCTTCTCAGGTAAAATAGTGTAACTGCCCTGTACATAGCTCCGCTGTCGATGAAGATATAACTCATCTCTTTTGCTATTGCTCTGGCAAAGGTGCTTTTGCCGCATGATGAATAACCGTCAATTGCTATAATAAGTTTTTTCTGCATAAGTTTTTTGCCCCCGAAGTAGTCAAAGATGCCTCTTTTTATGTCTTCACCCCTGAATCCCCCAGCTTTGCTTCGCTGACCTTGCTCCGCCGTCTTCGTCCCGATTTATTGGGACTTCGACGACCGAAGGCCGAAGTGGCTACGCGAAGGCGTAGAGCTACGCGAAAGCGAAGGGAGAATGTATAGATTTGCAGGATGGTATGCAAGCCCCCGTGGGGGGATGGGGGGTAAAAAAAGCTTTATTGGCACCATAGTTAATAAAATTTATTCAATTATAAGTATTTTTCAGAAGTATTTTAAGGCTATTCATTAGGTTTGGAAATACTTAACAAAGATTAAAATTACAGCAGTAAAAACAAAAAAAGTTAGTCGATGAATCTTTTGTATAAAAGATCCGTTCTGATGATAATGGAAATATGATTTGATGAACCTGCAAGATGGTAGTTTGCCCTGCCAAACTCGATATTCAGAACAGAGGTATTAATACCAAATCCCCAGGAAAATCCAACAGCAGACACATTTGATTCAACTTGCAGTTCTCTTCTTCTTTGATAGTTATACCCTGCGCTGAAATAGAAGTTCTTATGAGGGATTAACTCGGCACCAATAACAATATGTCTCATAACGTTTTCAGCAAATCCGGAGGATGAGGATTCGTCTGAACCTTCCGGGGAAGACTCGATATACTCATACGTAAGATCGAATTTCTCCAGATGGCGTAGTGTTAAGGAAAAGCGGAACGGAGCATGTTCGAGCTTACCCGATATACCGGCCATGATCTCAAAGGGAAGCTTCTGCCGGGACTCTCCTGCATACGTAGTAATCTGGTAACCGGCATTCCTGAGTACTAAACCGGCAGAAATGAGATTATCGTGATTATGCCAGGTTGCACCCAGATCAAAAGCCACCCCGAAAGATGTATATTTTTCGAGATGTGATAAAACGGGCTTGAAAATTATACCTACTGTAAACAGTGAATCAATTGCGCGTGAAAAAATTACCGGGAAAGCATATTCAGAAGCTGTAAAATCACCAGTTAAATTCCCCGATATATCTGCACCGGTAAACGATCCGTAATTAAGATAGGTAAGTCCCACAGCAAAATTCCCGGTAGCAGCAAATGACTTTGAGAATAGTGCCAGTCCGTAATTAATGCCGGCAAAGTAGTTGACATAATTCAGGGCCAGACTGTTATCCATACCGGCATTAAGAAGAGCCGGATTATGATAAGCTAAATTGAGATTTTCACCAGGTAGCGAAACATTTGAACCCCCGAGGGATGAAATCAGTCCGGAATGAGTCAGATTGAGAAACTCATAAACATTATCACCCCCGGTTTGTGAAAACGACGAAGATAAAAGAACACTGAACAAAAGGATAACAATAACTTTTTTTGCCATGACAATAAATTCATGGTAAAGATATTAATATTTAATGGTTTAATTATGCAGAACTGTATCAGGGAGGATTGTTCAGGATTCCCTGCAGTATTAGGCGGTCTTTCCCGTCAGAACAACTGCAGTATCGGTCTTTTTCTGCCTTCCATTGATTTGTGACATATAGAGTCCTGTGATGACAATAACCATTCCTATTATATTCTGGAACGTAAGTTTATCTCCCAGTATGAGAAAAGAAAAGAAGGCAGTGAAAATGGGGATTGAGTTAGTAAAAACGTTTGCTCTTGAAATGCCCATATTTTTGACGGAATAAGCAAAGAGAATAAAAGCGCCACATGATGCAAAAAGCGCCAGTTCGATTACGGGTGTGAAAGAATTTAATGAGACTGGTGTACTGATGAAATGGTCAAAATCAGAAATCAGGAAGACAGGTAAAAAGAGCCCTGCACCGATAATATTCTGGACAGTTACAATAAAAACCGGATTGTATGATCCCACCAGCCTGCTGAGGGTAAGGTTATACCCGACGGCCGACAAAACAGCCAAAAATAGTAAAGCTAAACCCTTAATATTGAATGAAATGGTGCCATCCCTGTTAAGTATAAAAATAATAACTCCAATGAATGACAGAAGTATGCCGGCATAGTTTATTATTCTTAACCTTTCCTTAAAAATTAACCAGGCTCCAATAGTAGCAAATACTGGTATAGTGGATATCAGTACTGAACCTACAGTTGCGGAAACATAAGTGAGTCCGTAACTCTCCCCAAGAAAATAAAAGAAAGGCTCAAAGAGTGTCAGCATAAGAAAAAGTTTGCGGTCCTCTTTCCTGATTTTAGCAAAATTCTTAGTGATAACCATATATATGGTCAGAATTGCAACTGAAAAGACTAATCTCAGAAAAACAATTGTTATTGGCCGGAAAGTCTGATTGGCAATTTTGAACCAGATAAATGAGAAAGACCAGAAGATCATTGCCAGCATAACTGCGATATATATCCTGATTTTTGAGCTCAAAGCAATGCTTCCTGATTTAGAATAATTTTGGGATGTGAATTTATACTTTATTATTATATTTGACGCCTTAAAGGCTGAAAAAAATGATCAGCATCCGATGGAAGTGCAATTAGACAATAATAACCAACAAAGAATTATTTATGAAGATTTTAGTCTGTATCAGTAATGTTCCTGACACAACTACAAAGATCAGGTTTGCAGAAGGCAACAAAACTATTGACACAACCGGCATTCAATGGGTAATTAATCCCTGGGACGAACTGTCGCTCACCCGTACTCTTGAGCTGAAGGATGATCCTTCAGGTGGTGTAAAATCAGTTACTGTTGCACATGTCGGAACAGCAGATTCTGAACCAACAATACGAAAAGCACTGGCCATTGGCGCTGATGATGCTGTGCGTGTAAATGCCGACTCATCGGATGCATTTTTTGTTGCTGCACAACTGGCTGAAGTTATCAGGAAAGAGCAGTATGATATCATAATGTGCGGTATTGAATCGAGCGATTTCAATGGGTCATTAGTAGGGGGAATGATCTCGGAGTTTCTCGGAATACCCTCATTATCAGCAGTTTCAGCTTTGAACATAGAAAATGGCCAACCTGTGATGGTACGTGAGATTGATGGTGGTAAAGAGGTTGTTACAATCCCTGTCCCCTTTGTTGCAATAGTACAGAAAGGAATTGCCAAGGAACCCCGTATAGCTTCAATGCGGGGCATTATGATGGCGAGAACAAAACCAATCAGGGTTTTTGATCCAGTGGCTGCCGAATCTCTTACTGAAATAAAGATCCTCGAAAAACCGGCAACGCGTGCTGCCTGTAAATTTGTTGATGCTGAAAATCCGGCACAACTTATCGATCTTCTTCAGAACGAAGCAAAAATAATTTAATAATTAACCTTTTTATTATAATCATCACAATATGTCAGTTTTAGTATATACCGAGAATTGGGACGGGAAATTCAAGAAACTTACTTTTGAACTTGTCTCATATGCTTCAGCCGTAGCGGAAATGCTTAATACAGAGGTTACAGCACTCTCTATTGGAAATGTTGATGAGAAAGAGTTGAAAACTCTGGGGCAGTATGGTGCTGAAAAAATAATAAATGTTACTGATGAAAATCTTAAAATACTTGATAGCCAGACTTATACAAATGTTATTTCTGATATTGCTTCCAACACCGGATCTGAAGTTATAATCATTTCAAACAACAACACCGGCAAAGCTGTTGCACCACGTTTATCGGTCAGGCTGAAAGCAGGTATAGGAGCCGGAGTAACCAGGCTCCCTTTAAGTCTTAATCCTTTCACCGTTTATAAAAAAACCTATTCGGGGAATGCTTTTGCACATGTAGTAATAAAATCGGATATTAAGATAATCACTCTCGCCCAGAACTCATTTGACCCCGTTGAAAAGCCAGCTTCAGCTACTATCGAAAACATACAGGTAAATATTGACAGGTCTTTAATAAAAACAAATATTAAAGATACTCAGAAACAAACCGGCAGGATAGTCCTGACAGATGCAGATATAGTTGTTTCGGGGGGAAGAGGGATGAAGTCGCCTGATAACTGGGGCCCGATTGAAGAGTTAGCAGAACTTCTTGGTGCTGCTACTGCCTGCTCCCGTCCTGTTGCAGATGAAGGATGGCGGCCAATTGGGGAGCATACCGGTCAGACTGGCAAGATAATTGCCCCCAACCTGTACATCGCAGTTGGTATTTCCGGAGCAATACAGCATTTGGCAGGGATAAGCGGATCGAAATGTATTGTGGCAATTAATACTGATAAAGATGCTCCCATATTTGAAGCTGCAGACTTCGGAATCGTTGGAGATGCATTTAAGGTGCTGCCGAAATTGATTGAAGCAGTAAAGGTGATGAAATCCTGATCTATTTATGCCCTAAGCTTAATTAGTATTATCGAAAAAAACCTGATATGATCCCCAACCTGATTTTTATTCTGGTACTATTAACTGCTGTTGGATTGTTCTACTTTAAGGTACGTACCATCTCGCACGAAATAAAACTAGGTAAACCAGTTGAAATTAAAGACAATAAGGTTCGCAGGTGGAAGCTGATGACGAAAGTTGCAATTGGGCAGTCAAAAATGATAACACGTCCTGTTCCTGCAATTATGCATATTTTCGTATATGTCGGATTTATAGTAGTTAATATTGAGATGCTGGAGATCCTTATTGACGGGATATCCGGGACACACAGAGTTTTTTCTTTTACAGGAGATTTGTATCCTGTGTTAATATCCTCTTTTGAAATCTTTGGAGTTGCAGTTATGCTTGGGTGTATCGTATTTCTTTCAAGGAGGAATATTATCAGGATTAAAAGGTTTTGGAGCAGTGAAATGAAATTATGGCCTCGTTCCGATGCCAATATTATCCTTGTCACAGAACTTTTCTTAATGAGTGCAATACTCATCATGAACGCAACCGATGGGATTCTTCAGGGGCGGTATAATTCCCATTATGTAGCTGTTGGATCATTTGTCATAAGTGGATTAATCCAGCCGATATTTTCAGGGCTCTCCGACGGTACACTTGTTTCCCTTGAGAGATTTTGCTGGTGGTTTCACATCGTTGGCGTGCTTGCATTCCTTAATTATATTCCTTATTCAAAACACTTTCATGTGTTTCTCTCGTTTCCGAATGTCTATTATTCAAAGCTTGATCCGCAGGGGAAGATGGCTCATATGCCCTCGATTACAAAGGAGATTAAAATCATGCTGTCAGGGAATGTTGAATATAATTCCGCAGGGGGAAATGAAGATATCGGACAGTTTGGTGCCAGGGATTGCAGGGATTTCACCTGGAAAGTACTTATGGATGCGTATGCATGTACTGAATGCGGCCGATGCACTTCAAGTTGCCCGGCTAACCTTACGGGCAAGAAGTTATCTCCGAGGAAAGTGGTGATGGATATGCGCGACAGACTCGAGTATATTGGCAAGAATGTCAGGAAACATGGGATTGGATTCACTGATGATAAATCATTGCTTGACCTGGTGACGGCAGAAGAGTTGTGGGCCTGCACTACCTGCAACGCCTGTGCCATTGAATGCCCCGTTAATATCGACCCGGCGGCAATGATAATTGAAATGCGAAGATACCTGGTGATGGAAAAAGCTGCGGCACCTGCAGAGCTGAATGCAATCTTTTCCAATATCGAGAATAATGGGGCTCCGTGGCAATACTCTAATGAAGACAGACTCGTTTGGGCTAATAACCTTGAATTTAAGAATAAACAAGTAATAAATTAGTGAATATCATTAATGGAACACCAAAAGATTAAAATTCCGGTTATGGCCGACCTGTTTGCAAGGGGCGAGAAACCCGAATTTCTTTTCTGGGTGGGTTGTGCAGGTGCATATGATGACCGTTATAAGAAGGTAGTCAGGGCCTTTGCAAAAATTCTGTTACATCTGAAAGTCAATTTTGCGGTGCTTGGTAAGGAAGAATCATGCACAGGCGATCCGGCAAGGAGGGCAGGCAATGAAATGCTTTACCAGATGCAGGCATTGAAGAACATAGAGATCTTTGAAGCTTATGAGGTAAAAAAGATCATTACCATATGTCCGCACTGTTATAATATTTTCAGGAACGAGTATCCCGATATGGGTGGTATTTATGAGGTGATCAATTACTTACAATTTCTGGATAAGAAAATAAAAGAGGGGAAGTTAAACCTTTCAACAGAATTATACTATAATGTGCCGATTACCTATCACGATCCCTGTTATCTGGGCAGGGCAAACAATATCTACTCCGAACCGCGCTTAATACTTAAAAACCTCACTGGAAATTTGGTGGAGATGAAAAGGAACAGGAGATTTGCATTATGTTGCGGGGGAGGGGGTGCGCAAATGTTTAAAGAAGCCGAAAAAGGTGATAAGGAAATTTTTATCGAAAGAACAGAAGATGGTTTAAAAACTGGGGCAAAGATTATTGCTACAGCGTGCCCTTTCTGCATGACCATGCTTACAGACGGATTGAAATATAAAAACAGAGAGGAGGATGTCCAGAATCTTGATATTGCAGAAATAGTTGCACAATCGCTGAATCTATAAACAATTCGAATAATCTGATAATGATGGAAAACAGAAAAATCTTAAAAAGCGGTGAATTTCTGGTTGATGAAGTCGAACCGAAAGACATATTCATTCCAGAGGAGTTCAACGAGGAACAGAAAATGATTGCACAGACCTGCAGGGACTTTCTTGATGCAGAAGTTTATCCGAATCTCGAAGCTGTAGAGAAGAGCGACAGGGAGCTTATGAAGACTATTCTTAAAAAGTCGGGAGATCTTGGGTTAATGGGAATTTCTGTTCCTGAAGAATACGGTGGCTTCGGTCAGTCGTTTATAACCCAGATGCTTGTTGCAGAAACAACAGGTGCAGGTTATTCTTTTTCCGTGGCATATATGGCTCACAGTGGTATAGGCACTCTTCCGATTGTCTATTATGGCAATGAAGAGCAGAGGCAGCGCTATGTTACAAAACTGTCAACAGGGGAGATCCTCGGTGCATACTGTTTAACAGAACCGGGTGCCGGAAGTGATGCCAATGCAGGTAAGACAAATGCAGTACTTTCTGCAGATGGTCAACACTATATAATTAACGGGCAAAAGATGTGGACAACCAATGCAGGCTTTGCTGACACACTGATCGTTTTTGCAAAAATAGACCGGGACAGAGTTCTGAGCGCTTTCATTGTTGAGCGCAAATACCCGGGTGTTGTTATCGGACCCGATGAACATAAAATGGGTATAAAAGGCTCATCAACAGCACAGATATATTTTAATGATGTTAAAGTACCTGTGGAAAATCTCCTGGGAAAGAGAGGCGAAGGCTTCAGAATCGCTCTTAACATTCTTCACATGGGACGTATAAAACTTGGAGCCAATGTTCTTGGTGCTGCGAAAAAGGCAATAACCGATTCAGTGAAGTATGCTAATGAACGGAAACAGTTTGGAGTACTTATTTCAACTTTCGGTGCAATAAAACATAAGCTGGCTGAACAGGTTATTTGCCTTTTTGCTACAGAATCAGCAGTGTACAGGGTAAGTAAAGATATTGATGATTTAATAAACAAACTTAAAGCTGAAACTGGTGATGAAGGCCGTGCTACAATTCAAGCCATCAGCCATTATGCTGTCGAAGCTGCAATACTAAAGGTAAACGGTTCCGAGATGCTTGATTATATCGCCGATGAGGCCGTACAGATTCATGGAGGAATGGGCTATTCAGCCGAGATGGATGTTGAAAGGGGTTATCGCGATTCGAGAATAAACAGGATTTTTGAGGGAACCAACGAGATAAACCGCCTCCTTGTAGCTGACACAGCAATGAAACGTGCAATGAAAGGTGATTTTGATCTTTTCGGTGAAGCTCAGAAATTATACGAGAATGTTGAAAATATTAATGACGGAAAAATAGCCGGCGAGAATTACTACCAGGGGAAAAGAAGATATATAAAAAATTTTAAGAGAATTATTCTCCTGTGTATTCATGGCGCTTCAAAACAATTTGCCAGGAACCTTGTGCATGAACAGGAAGTGGTAAATAATATTGCCGATATGATGATGGAAGCCTACATCTCAGAATCACTGGCATTAAGAGTTGAAAAGCTTGAATCAATGAAAGGCTCTGTGCCGATTTATAAAGATATACTTGATGTATATGTCTTTGATACAGCAGAAAAGGTCCGGAAATCAGCAACTGACGCCGTTTATTCTTTTGCATCACAGGAAGCTTCACAAAAACTTATTCCTGCTGTTGAAAACCTGACCAGAGTTGCCGGTATCAATGTAAAGGAGGCCAGGAGAAGAATAGCTGATAAGCTTATTGAAGACAATAGCTATAAGTTCTGATTTATAAGGCTATACAGACTGTCATTCTCAGAATTTTCGGAAAATACGGAACATAAAAATGCAACAAAATGTATCTATATCCTAAGTGGCTCAGATTGTGGCATTTAATTAATGCCCTGGCAGTTATTGTCCTGATTTATACTGGCATCAGCATAAAATATACAGGTATGGAAAAGGCTTCGCTTCTAATGGATTTTGTCAAGGCTGTCAGGTGGCATAATGCGGCTGCTATAATATTAATAGCCAGTTATATAATATATGTTACAGGTAATATTTTTACAGAGAATGGAAAATACTACAGGATAGAGAAACGAAATTTCTGGTCGGACCTGGGCAAGCAGTTAAGATACTCTTTTTACGGAAGGTCTAAAGGCGAAAAACATCCCTTTCCTGTTACAACAGAGCGAAAGTTTAATCCTTTGAAGAAATTATTCTATGTTCTTACAATGTATGTCGTAATGCCTTTATTGATAATATCAGGACTGGGACTTTTCTTTCCGGAAGTTAACATTAACAGGATTTTTGGTGTCAGCGGTTTGATACTAACTGATATTTTGCACATTACCATGGGATTTTTCATAGTGGTATTCCTGATAATTCATATTTATACCTCTACCCTCGGTCCAAAACCAACATCTCTGTTCAGGGGAATAATTACCGGATATCATGAACCGGATGATGAATAAGTGAATATGACAGCAGCTTAAAAGAAAAATATTAAGAAAAAAATCGAAGAAAATTGTAATAAATATCAATTAAAAATAAGGTTATGAAGGTCCTAAAATTATTATCTGTCAGTTTGGTAATTGCAGTGTTGGGATTCAAGTTTCCGGCGATAAGAGTTCAGGACCCTCAAGTAAAACCATGGCCGGTGCCGGATGAATTCAAATTGATGAAGAATCCGGTGGCAAAAGATGAAGTCAGTATTAAAGCAGGGCAAATCCTTTATATAAAACATTGTGCATTTTGTCATGGAAAAACAGGTCTGGGCGATGGTTTTAAAGCCAGAACGCTTAAAGATTTTCCGGGTGATTTTTCCGGCGATTATTATCAGAATCAAACAGACGGGGAACATTTCTACAAAACCAAGTTCGGGAGAGGGGAGATGCCGAAATACGAAGGAATACTATCAGACGAGGATATCTGGCACATGGTCAATTATATGAGGACATTCAGGAAATAATACAGCGGCCAGATGAAGGTTATAAAATTTCTTTTTTCTCCAGTATTTATGGGAATCCTGCTCCTATTATTTGCTGTTTCGATGGCTGTGGCAACTTTTATCGAAAATGATTATGGTTCGTCAGCTGCATATAGTTTTATATACGGTACAAGGTGGTTTGAGCTGATACTTTTGCTTCTTGGAGTCAACCTTACAGGCCGGACAATTATTCTGAAGCTCTACAAGCGTTCAAAGCTTACAATATTTCTCTTTCACCTTTCATTTATCATTATTATTGCAGGAGCTGTAATTACCAGATACACAGGCTGGAAAGGGATAATGCACATCCGTGAAGGGGATACGGATAACAGTTGTTATTCAGATGAAAAGTACCTGGGATACACCTTAACGGATGATAATGGGGACATTATCTCTCAGCAATCCGATAAATATTCAGCGACGAACGTTTCAGCCGATAATTTCACTAAAAAATTCAGCGTCGGAGAGAATGAGTATGAGATTGTTCTGGCAAACATAATTCCAAATGCAGAAGAGGTGATTACGGATGATCCCGGGGGAGAACCGATGTTATCACTACTTGTAACTGATGCGATGCAGGGAAGGCATTCAATAATTCTCAGGGAAGGCGAATCAAAGATAATATCTGGATTGACAATCGGATTTGTACCGGAAGATTCAGCAGATATTGCTATCGTCATTGATTCGGCATCTTTCATAATGTCATCGTCTTATACGATGCAGGAAATGAACATGATGACAAGCCAGACCAGAATGGTGAAAGCAGGAGAACCTTTAGCCCTTAATAGGATGAGGGTGATCAGTGTAAACAATATCAGAATAGTCCCTCAGGAGACATCGCTGTCAGGTATTACAAAAGTAATGTCGATGGGAAATGGACAGAGCGACATAGGGAGGTATGTATTCCTTTTTAATGTTTTTTCCGGTAATGGAACAGCCAGTCTTTACCTTTGGGAAAAGGATACAGAAGAGGCAGCTACAGCAACTACTACAATTGACGGTAAAACACTGACAATTACTTACGGATCGGTGATCAAAACCCTTCCTTTCAGTCTGAAGCTGAATGATTTTATACTTGAAAAATATCCGGGATCGGAGAGTCCGTCGGGTTACCGGAGCGAAGTTATTCTTACCGATATTGAGAAAGGTGTGAAAAAACCATATTCGATATTCATGAATAATGTGCTCAAATACAGAGGTTTTCGTTTTTATCAGGCATCTTACGACCAGGATGAAGAGGGAACAATACTGTCGGTAAACCACGATATGGCAGGTATCATTGTAACTTATACCGGCTATTCAATCCTTATCATATTTATCTTATTGTCCTTGTTCAATAAAAAATCGGTGTTTCACACTGTTGATGGCAGAAACTGGAACTCTTTCCTGAGGCGGTCTGTTGCAACAATATTCTTTCTTGTGATTTTCTCAGGACTAAACAGTATCAGTGCTCAGAGGCTTATTCCGGATAAAGGTTGTTCTGAAGAGTTCGGGAAGGTTCTGGTTCAGGATCAGAGGGGCAGGACAAAACCATTAATCATTCTGAGCAGCGATATTCTGAGGAAGGTAGCCAGGGAGAACAAGTTTGAAGGGCTCACTCCGATGCAGGTTTTTATGGGGATTTATCTTGATTTTAGTACCTGGAGAGATGTTTCTCTGATTAAAGTGTCAAATAAAGAACTTCAGCGTCTGATTGGGATAAGAAGTAATTACGCCTCATTTTCCAATCTTATTAGTCCGGCTGGTGGAGGAACATATAAATTAACTAATGAGGTGAATCATGCATACTCCCTTGCTCCTGCTGAGCGAACCAAATTCGATAAGGAAGTGATGAAGGTTGATGAAAGGGTGAATATTGTCTATATGATTTATACCGGTAACTTTCTGAAGATATTTCCTTTGAAAGATGGATCTAAAAACTGGGGTTCTCCCGGTGAAGCACTGGAATATGCAATAAGCAAAGAGGACTCAGTTTATCTCAGCAATATTATCCCAACGTTTGCTGAGACTATGCAAACCCGGAATATTGCAACCGTAAAAAAGATTACAGAATCAGTAATTAATTATCAGGAAAGGTTTACGGAATATGATCTTCCTCCGGAATCCAGAATCAAAGCCGAGCTATTGTATTACAAGCTGAGAATTTTTGAGCGTCTTTTTCCCTTTTATTCTGCTGTAGGGCTCATCATGCTTGCAGGATTGATTATTATGGTCATTAAGGGGAGAGAGCAATCCGGCTGGTTTACAGTATCCTCAGGGTACTTGCTTTTAGCCGGATTCATATTTCACACTTTGGGACTGGGTTTGAGATGGTACATTTCAGGTCATTCTCCGATGAGTAACGGATATGAATCGATGATTTTCATTTCGTGGGTTACATTGCTGGCAGGATTTATTTTCAGCCGAAAATCGGCATTTACATTATCAGCTACCGCCCTGCTGGCTTCATTCGCCCTTATGGCGGGGCATCTCAGTTTTATGGATCCGGAGATCACCAATCTTGTCCCTGTGCTCAAATCATACTGGCTGACTCTTCATGTTTCAGTTATTACAGGCAGTTATGGATTTCTGGGTCTTGGTGCCATACTGGGAATTATCACAATGATACTGATCACACTCTCGAACAGGAAGAACCTTGAAAGGATATCCGTAACCATTGACGATCTGACAGCAATCAATTACAGGACGCTTGTTCTGGGGCTCTATTTTCTTACGGCAGGCACTTTTCTTGGAGCTGTATGGGCGAATGAATCGTGGGGCAGGTACTGGGGATGGGATCCGAAGGAGACATGGTCGCTTATAACCATTATTGTTTATACTCTGGTGATTCATTCACGCCATATTCCGGGCATGAAGGATATCTTTACATTTAACCTCCTGTCTCTTTTTGCTTTTTCATCGGTACTGATGACTTACTTCGGTGTAAATTATTATTTATCAGGCCTTCATTCCTATGCCGGAGGTGATCCGGTTCCCATACCGATATTCGTTTATATCATTGTATTTGTTCTTGTTACACTTTCGGTGGTAGCTTATATGAAATATAAGAAAGAAGAAAGCAAAATCGTAAAATAAACTGGCTGTATTGTCATTTTCGCGGAGTTTACCCCGCAAAGCGGGGCTCAAATGGCGACGCCTGGGGGTAACAACAAAAAGAAAAGGCTGTCCCGGCCTGTAATCAGGATAGTAAAAAAACGTCCGTTTATTTAATTGTTAGTCCCAACATTCCAAATACTTCCGATATTTATATATAAGGTGAATAAAATGAATTCCAGAAATTTTCAATTTTTGGTATACTGTTATTTTAAAAAATGATTTTTACTTATTTCTCTATTCTTTCACAAAACTGTATTGCTTCTTTACATTCAATATAAATATATTCCTTCATAGGATAGAACTGATTATTTATTGCCCAAATAAACCTATATTCTACTTGGTCTTGATATTTCTTTTCCTTTAAAAACATAAGTTCTGCTCCGCTTCCAATTAATTGATTTATTCTTTGATTCATTTTTTGTCCTCCAATGATAAGATTCCTTTGTTCATTTGTGAAATCATTAACGGACAAGTTTTCAATAGTTTTGGTTATTATTCTATAGTCTCGGTAATTACATAGTCCCTGAAAGGATTGTTTAAATCCAACGATTGCATTGGAAATTGAAAGGGAAAATTCAAGTGGGTGAATTATTCGAAAACAACTATCACAATTGAAAATCTTTTGTAATGCATCCGATTCCAACACGCTTCCACATAATATATAACAATCATTCCCAGTTTGAGTCATCACATGAAATTGTGAAATTGGAATCCTGCTTTTCCAGATTTTCCTGTCACGCCTCCACCTCCCTCATGCTTATCTCCCCGAATTTCATCTGGGTAACTTCTGAATTTAGCAAATGAACTTAGCCTTATTATGCCCTTTTCAAAGAATAGGTCGACAAATTGTTTATTAGTATACCTATAGACATTTGGTAAGATTATATCAACGGGTTTCCCTGTTTGTAAATTAATCATTGTAGATTCTGTGGCTAATATTTATTGAAATTGATTTGTTAAAATAATGAATATTCATTAATCCATCCGATTAAAACTGAAGAAAAATTTCTTCCCAGCATATTCTGTTGTATATTCTATGTTATGATAACCACTTGGAAAATTTACCGTTGGAGAGTCCGTAATGAAGCACTTTTGAGGTGGATTAATCAATCCCATTGTATATATTTTTTCATAATTTATCCTTCTTGTGGAAATGGGTCACTGGCTTTTGCATGGATTCTTTCTTCTTGTATTTTACCATGCTGCTTATGTCAAATTCTTAAAATATTAAGTCGTTTTTCCAGTAAACCATGGTACTTATCTTTCATTTCCTTTGATAAAAAACTAATATCAATCAATTCCTTCCACTTTGGTACAGTTGAAGAAATTGTTCCCAGAATTTTATCAATGCTCTTAGCAGTTAATTCACATCTTTCCATCCCATAGTAATCGATTAAAATGCTACGAGTTAAATGTTTCTTTTTACCTTTCAGAGGAAGTGCAATTTCTTCGATTTGTTCCTTATATTCAATTGTGGAATTAACAAGGTCATAACATGGTGACAAAGTAACTTTGCCATCTTCAGTTATAATGGAGAAATTCTTTAAATGCATATCTTCATTACCAACCAAATAATTAAATATAACCAGTTTAAATAGTTTCAGGTTTTCAATTGAAGGGAAAGTGCAGTATCTATTTATCAAATTTGCAACCTTTTCCATGCTGTAATTATATTTTGTGTCCCTGCTTAATCCAGCCAATTGTGCAAAATCTTCAACTGGAACTTTATCATTCTGACCCTTCCTGTCAAAGCGCTTTATGAAATATGTTAATGTTCTATCCTTTGACCATACTAAACCATGCAACGGTATTTCCAAGCCAATCTCACTGGCCATCCTCATGGTCAGGTCTTCATTTTCTGGCATTTGGGGATACAGGTGATGTTGGGGTTTGAGTATATACTTCCCGCCCTTATCAACAAACTCGAATTTATTTTCCTTGATGTTTAATCTTGCACTTAATTTCGGTTGTACTCCCTGAATTGACATTTTTGATGCACGGTTGTAAGCCTCTTTGCGTTGTTCTTCAGCAGTATATTCAAGGTCTTTTAGTGTGTTCAGTTCAGGTGATAAGAGCCTGAGACCCGCATTACTGTAACGATTTTCACCACAAGGAGCATATGTAATAGGGCAACAGTTCATTCTGTAACTTCTTTTACTGTGACAACTCCAACCATATCCTCTCCAACTGAAATTAATTGTGAGAAATAATCGTTTTTATCAATTTTTTTGATTTTCAACAAACCTTCTAACTGAATGCCTTCAGGTAATAAACCATCAAAAAATGGTGGAAATTTGTCGAAATTATAAACCTTGATATTCTTTGGCATAGTACGTGAGACTTCAAGGCCATCATACCCATCAAGGTATTCAAATACATACTCTTTACCTTGCTCTAATTCAGTTAAAGTTCCAGCCTCAACTCCTTTGACAAAAACTTTAGCCTTTCTCATTTCCCGTTATTTGTAAATTGTCCATTAATGGACTTGTTAATACTATTTTGATATTCAACACTTTGAGGATTTTTCGTAAGGTATTTAACTGAACCGTTTCCTTCCCCTTCTCAATATCATAAATTACAGTTTTACCTACTCCTGCCATTTCTGATAATTGGGCACGGCTTAATTTGGCTGCCTTTCGATGCATCCTTACTACTTCTGCTAATTCCTGTGATTGTATCATTTTTTACTCTTATAGCGGTAAAAATAAGCAATTTCTTTAAAAATAGCAAGCCTTTGGCATATTTTTACTGCTATAACAGTAAATATCGATGATTTATCTCTAACTTTTAATTAAAAATGCCATAACTTACTGTTAAAGCGGTAAAATATATAATACCGATGGTTATTTTTTACATGAAGAAAGGAAGCGTCAATTACTTCAATCCAAATTAGTCCTCACCGCAAATAATTGACATTAAAAAAACGGTATCAGAACCCATTGATTTTTCATGGTCATCCCCCCCTGTAAAAATTAATCAAAAAAGGGGTTGGTCTATTTTGGTAAGTCAGTCAGGGTTTCATAATCAGCCAGTGACCAGAACCACCAGTCACCATCGAACTCCATATTCCTACTGAGGTTATAGCATCTATTAGTTGACAGGTCTTGGACATTCAGATAAACCACACCCTGATAATCTTGGAAGTTCAATAAACGTATTGCTGATATGTCATTACCTGCAACTCTCTTCTCCAATTTCAGATAGGGCATAGATTTGGTTAACCGTTTACCTTGGGTCATGATGCATGGCAAGTGCAGAATAATCGTGTCAGGTGAGACATACTCAAGCACCTTCTTGCCAGAACCATTGATATAGGATTTTTTATTCATGGTTATTCATCTTCCAGTTCCAATAATTCATCATCGGTATAGTTGTAGGTTCTTTTACCATAATACTGTTCTTCTTTTGCAAACAAGATGTCTCTGAACGTATCTATATCAAATAACTTCCATTGGCATCTTTCTTTAACGTTTTTCAAAATGTGATTACGGAGCATAATTTCGCCAGAAATCAAATCAGTAAGTAAATACACTCGTTCATTGAAATAGAAGGTATCAATTAATTTAATCATGCTGGATTTAATTAACTTACCATCACTATATTCAAACAGAAAGTAAGTTTCACCAGTTGTTACAATATGCTCTTTTACCAATATGCATGGTTGGTTAATGAAGAAAGAATCATGACCAACTCCGTGATAAACCTGAAGTAGACCAAGGATTACAGCATCATATGGAAAGTAGTCTTGAAGTTTCATTTTGAATCCATGCTTTTACTTTAATTGATATTGTCCAGCACCATCCCCCACTTGGGTATCCACCACTATCATCCCCCCCTGTATACCCCCCCTATTAGGGTCTATGGGGTGCTACATGAACATCTTTTTTAATAAATACTTTGAAATTCCAGAACAGGAAGAAATGATTCCGAAATCCAGAACTGAAAAAATTTCCCAAAATTTCTGGGATGCTACAAAAATTCCAAAAAAAATTCTGAAAAGTACATATTAAGAGTGGTGTGGGTAGAACTGAAATTAACTAAAGTGAAAGAAATTAAATTCACTACATTTTAACTTATGGTGACATCTGACGAACTATGATGACATAAAAAGATGATTAATTACCTGTATATTAATATATTATAAAAACAAAATGCCCCAAAATACTAAAGTTTGGGGCATTCAATTGATATTAAATACCTTTATTTTGAATATTACAAATCACTTCTTTTACCTGTTAAATGTAGTGGTACTAACTAATTTGCCATTTTCAGTTACAATTTGCACCATTAAATTTGGGGATTTGAATTCAAATTTCCATTTTGAAGCGGCATTTTCAGGATTGGAAATATCTTGAAGATAAATTGCTTCACATATATTTTTCGATGTGAACCACATTTCACCGATTAAACTACCAGCGCCTTTCATGATTCTTGCTTGAATATATTTATCACTTTTATTGTCATAACTTATAATTACCTTACCTTCCTCTATTATCTTCCCTTTTGTTTCGGTTTTAACATTAACATCCAGTCCATTTCCGTAAGATTTCCCTTCCCATATAAAAGTTGTATCTTTACCTACTTCAGCCTTCCAAGTGCCCGTAAACTGTTTAAACAACTCAACCTGATTGAGTTCTTTCGATGTTTCCGTATTCTTAACATTTTGCTGAATGTAAGACTCAACTCCATAAATAATTTTCCACGCATCATTGATTTTCTTAAATATTAATAACATTACGGTTGGGTCTTGAAGAATAGCATGACCATCCTTATAATTTGTTAAACCTTTGCAATGGTTCGAATAAAGGACTGTTGAATTATCAGGGAATGTATATTTTTCATCAACAATGGTAATCTTTTGATTTAGCATTGTACTGAAAACAGGTTTAAAAATATCCACACATTCCTTATAACTAAAAGCATAACCATTGTTAATGTAAACAAAATCAGGTGAATCAAGGCATGTCCCAAGTACCATGTCAAGATTTACCTCTTCACAACCTTTTAAAAAAGTATTTACTACTTCTTTTACTTCTCCTTTTATTTCCTCTTTCTGAGCATCAGATACAGGCTTATTGTTTGTACCACATGAAATACTAACAATAAGCAAAACCAAAAAAAGAAGTCTTGTTTTCATAAGATTGGTTTTAATGAATGTTTATAAATAAAATATCTGTAAGTCAATTATAAAATGAAAGTTGCTCCACTTTAATTCTGACTTCTTTTCTCTTCAATCCAGTTAATTACCAATGAATCAAATTTGTCATTCTCTTCAGTTTGTGGAACATGACCACTATAATCAAAAAGTTGAAAGGTAATATCATTGAACATCTTCAAATGCTTTTCCCAATCAAAATACGGACAGCCAAAATCACATTTCCCCATCGCCAGAAATACAGGCGGTATGATTTTTATAGAATCTTTAAATAAGTAGAAGTCCTGACTAAAAAGTTGATTTAATATTGGAACGTTGTATTTTTGACCTACTAATAATTTACCTTCATTATATGATGCATTTACTGCACTTTAATATGCAGAATTTGATAATGAAAGAGAACTATCAACTATTTTTAATTAAAAACATTACTTTTTGCAACGTTTAGTTAGAATATGGTTAGAAGAAAATTTTAATCAGAAAAATATGAAAGGCAACTATCGTAATTTCAGATAATTGCCTTTGATGTTTTTTGTTAGTGGGGTGGAAGATGGGATTCGAACCCATGACCTTCGGAACCACAATCCGACATTCTAACCAACTGAACTACATCCACCGTTTAAGGAATACAAAATAAGCCCAAAAATTCTATTTCACAAAATTTTGGTTTTATTTTCTCACAGTACATTTCAATTACTATCTTTAACGGTTCAAAAAAAAATGAACCTTCCTGTACAATTTAATACCAAAGTGGATTGTTATCAGGAAGTATTTTAATATTTATTCCGGATTGAAAAGGATTAAGCTGATAGATAATGTATCGGGACTCCAGCTCTTCCAGCTGATGCGATTTGTTACCTTTCTGATTATCAGCATAATATTTACGAAAAGCCATTTGACCCGGGCTGAAATAGGTTCGTGGGAGATGTTCCTGTTCATAGCAAGCCTGGTAAGCTTCTTTTGGGTTACCGGTATTATCCAGTCGTTACTGCCACTTTATCACCGCAATAAGACCTACAGGAGACTGGGACACAACGGAACAAGTAAATCACCTGAAATATTTAATGCATTTCTCCTGTTGTCTTTTTTCAGTCTGCTTTTTTTTGCTCTTGGTCATGGTGTAAAATATAATTTCTCGGTTTTCAAATTCTCCGGTAATGTCCCCTACCTGAATCTGTTATTATTATACCTTCTTTTAAGCAATCCGGTTTGCCTGATTGAATATATATACCTTCTGAACAACCGGTCATACCGGATTTTTCAGTATGGTGTCTATACATTCACTGCACAGCTTATACTTGTTATTCTGCCTGTGGTCTTAGGGAAAGACATTTTATGGGCAGTTTATGGATTACTTATAATTGCCGGGGTCAGGTGGATATGGCTGCTTATACTTCTCAGGAGGTATACCGAAATGAAGATATCCTGGGAATTCATGAAGGAGCATCTTTATCTTGGAACTCCGCTTATTTTAACTTCGCTGATAAGCGGATCGGCACAATATATTGATGGAGTGATTGTCTCGGCTGTTTATCGCGATCCGGCAATGTTTGCCTGGTTCCGTTACGGGGCAAAGGAATTTCCTCTGGTACTGATGCTTGCAAACGGACTCAGTAATGCCATGCTTCCGGAGTTTTCAACCAGGGCAAGAATGAAGGAGTCCCTCGCAAAAATAAAAGTGAGATCCAGGCGGCTGATGCATATTTGCTTTCCGGCAACAATGTTGCTGATGCTTTTTGCCCGGTGGATATTCCCGAGAATGTTTACTCCCGAGTTCCAGAAGAGTGCAGATATATTCCTGATATATACTTTGCTGGTAATACCCAGATTGCTGTTTCCGCAAACCGTTATTGTAGGCAGAAAAAAAACTCATATCACTCTTTATTCTTCCATATTTGAATTTGCTGTGAATATCCCGCTTAGCCTGCTAATGATAAAATGGGGTTATGGACTGGTTGGTGTGGTACTTGCAACCTTTATTGTATATACAGTGGGAAAGATCTCACTGTCAGGATATCTGTGGATTAAAATGCATATCAAACCATATGAATATATACCACTCAAATTGTTTTTTATTTACTCCTCTCTTCTGACTCTTCTTTTCGTTCTGATTGATCACAGGATTATTGATATAAAATAACGGGCTGCGAACTGCAGGCTTAGGGTAATATTTAGCGGACGTCGGGTTTGAAAAATCTGTTATATTTGCAGTACATGACTCTCTTATTATGGTTAAACAGATAGTATATTATTGTTAATCATATAATTGTTTTTATGCAGATCATCGAAGTTAAAAGTCCGGAGGAGAAAAAGGAATTTATTGATTTTCCAAAAATCCTGTACAAAGGTGATCCTTACTGGGTGTGTCCTCTTGATTCACAGACAGAGGCGGTTTTTGATCCGGAAAGGAACTATTTGTTACATCAGGGTGAAGCCGTCCGGTGGATTCTGAAAGATGACAATGGTATGATTATAGGCCGGGTGGCAGCTTTTATCGATAAGGTGAGATCAGCTGTTTACAGTCAGCCTACAGGAGGAATAGGTTTCTTTGAAGTTATTGATGAAAGGAAGGCTGCTTTTACTCTTTTTGATGCCGGGCAAGAATGGCTTGCAGCCAGGAGAATGGAAGTGATGGATGGTCCGATAAACTTTGGTGAAAATGACAATAACTGGGGTCTGCTCGTAGAGGGATTCATGCATCAGGGTTATGGGATGCCCTACAATAAAAAATATTACAGGACATTCTTTGAAGAATACGGATTTAGAAATTATTATGAACAGTATTCTTACCATCGTGTTGTGAGAGGACCTGACGGTAAGCTGGAACAATTCCCTGACCGTATAATGAAAATTGCTGAATGGCTTTCCAGGAGACCAGGATACTCATTTCGTCATTTTACATTCGGCGAGAAAAATAAATTTGTGAATGACCTGGTGGAGGTCTATAATTCGGCGTGGGCTGTATTCAAAGAAGATTTTACACCTCTCGATCCTTCATTTATTGATGAGTCGTTTAATAAGGCAAAAGCGATCATCGATAAAGACCTTGTCTGGTTCGCTTATCATAATGATAAACCAATTGCTTTTTTTATACTCTACCCCGACCTTAATCAGATATTAAAACACCTGAACGGTAAGCTTCACCTCTGGAATAAGATAAGGTTCTTCTATTATAAGATATCACATAAAATAACCAGGATGAGAGCTGTTGTCGGAGGCGTGAATCCATTATATCAGAACAGCGGAGTTGAGTCGGCAATTTTTTATCATTTATACCAGGTGTTTAAAAAGAAACCATGGTATAATGAACTTGAATTATCGTGGGTAGGCGATTTTAATCCGAAGATGATTGGGATTTATGAAGCACTTGGGGCTCACAGAGCTAAAATCCATATTACCTACCGGTATATGATTAATGATAAGCTAATTTTCAGAAGATATAAGGATGAAATGAGTCAGATCCGCAACAATAAAAACTCTGGCAGGAAACCGGATCAATAATTTACTGATTCATTTTGTATTTTAAAATAATGTTAACTATCTTTGCAAACCCAAAATATGGGCGAATAGTTCAAACAACAGGCAAAAAGAGTATAAGGCAATGAAACAGGGAATACATCCGGATAATTACAGGCTGGTGGTTTTTCAGGATATGTCAAATGGTTTTTCATTTCTGGGCAAGTCGACTGCACTCTCGAAAGAGAATATCAAATGGGAAGATGGGAATGAGTATCCGCTTATCAAGCTTGAGATATCAAATACTTCCCATCCGTTCTTCACCGGCAAAATGAAACTTGTTGACACAGCAGGAAGGGTGGACAAGTTTATGAACCGCTATAAAAACCACGTTGGGAAAAAGAAATAACCTCATAAACAGAATAGCAGATCCCGGTTTTTATGCCGGGATTTTTTTTGAAATAATATGGCACAAAGATTGCACAGCCATTTATAGGGTTTTGGTGTGAAAATATTATGTAATTTTGTTGGCTTACTATTATTTAACTATGGAAAGAAGATTCGTGAGAAGTAGTATGGAGATTCTGATGCCGGATCTGCTCGATGGGGAGGGTGACATTATTCCCATCATAGCTGATAGTGATGATAGTGATATTGAGGATATTGATGTTCCGGATACGATTCCTGTACTGTCACTGAGGAATACTGTTCTGTTTCCCGGTGTTGTTCTTCCCATTTCTATAGGTCGTCCACGATCAATCCAGCTTGTGAAGGATGTTTACAGGAATGAAAAAATAGTAGGTACTGTTGCCCAGAAAGATCCCGAAACTGAAAATCCTAAATTTGAAGATCTTCATAATATCGGCACAATCGGGCAGATTGTGAAACTTCTGGAAATGCCTGACGGTTCCACAACCGCCATTATTCAGGGTAGAAAAAGGATGATTCTCAACGAACTTATATCTGACGATCCATATTTCATTGCAAGAGTCAGGACTATTCCCGAGATCAGACCAGAAACACGAAGCAAAGATTTTGACGCGATTGTGGGGTCTCTGAAGGATCTTTCACTCAAAATAATCAAGATTAATCCTAATATAAGTCCTGAAGCCTCTTTTGCGATAAAGAATATTGAGAATAATACTTACCTCATTAATTTCATCTGTTCCAACACTGATATTAAAGTAAATGATAAACAGAAGCTGCTTGAGATAAACAGTTTACGCGACAGAGGTTATGCCTTGTTAGAGTATCTTATACAGGAGATACAGGTTCTGGAGCTGAAAAATGAACTTCAATCAAAAGTAAAAAGTGATCTTGATCAGCAGCAGCGGGAATTCCTGCTTCACCAGCAGATGAAAACCATACAGAACGAGCTGGGTGGTAATCCTGTTGAAAAGGAAGTGGAAGAGTACAGGAAGAAAGCCGAAACAAAACTTTGGAGCGACGATGTAAGAGGAATATTCGATAAAGAACTGGATAAGTTACATCGTTTGAATCCGGCAGCTGCCGAATATTCTGTACAGGTTAATTATATACAGACTCTCCTGGATTTACCCTGGGGTTATTGTACAAGCGATAATCTCGACCTTACTAATGCCCGTAAGGTACTCGACGATGATCATTTCGGACTTGAGGAAGTAAAAGACAGGATACTGGAACACCTGGCAGTCCTTAAACTGAAAGGTGATCTGAAGTCTCCTATTCTTTGTCTTTATGGTCCTCCGGGAGTAGGTAAAACCTCTCTTGGAAGGTCAGTTGCCAAAGCTCTCAACAGAAAGTATGTAAGAATGTCGCTGGGAGGGTTGCATGATGAGGCGGAAATCAGAGGGCACAGAAAAACATATATTGGTGCAATGCCTGGAAGGATAGTACAGAACATTAAAAGGGCAGGTTCCTCGAATCCGGTTTTTATACTGGATGAGGTCGACAAAGTGGGACAGGATTTCAGGGGAGATCCTTCATCTGCCCTTCTTGAAGTTCTTGATCCTGAACAAAACAGTACATTTTTTGATAACTTTCTTGAAATGGAATACGACCTTTCGAAGGTCCTGTTTATTGCAACGGCCAATACGCTTGCAACAATAAGCCCTGCACTGAGAGACAGAATGGAACTTATCGAAATAACTGGTTATCTGGTAGAAGAGAAACTGGAAATTGCACAGAGGCATCTTCTTCCCAAACAAGTTGAAAATCATGGTGTTAAACCGGAGCAGCTTACTATAAGTAAAGAAGTAATGGGATTTCTGATAGATAAATATACCAGGGAATCAGGTGTAAGGGAGCTTGATAAGAGTCTGGCGAAAATAGTAAGAGTAACTGCAAAAAAAATTGCTTCAGGCTCTGAATACGACCCGGCTCTTTCACAATCAGCTCTCATGGAAATATTGGGTCCTCCCAAATATTTCAGGGATCTCTATGCAGGAAATGATCAGGCCGGAGTAGTTACCGGACTTGCCTGGACTCCTTCGGGCGGGGAAATACTTTTCGTTGAAACCAGCCTGAGTAAAGGCAATGGCAAACTTACACTTACAGGGAATCTGGGTGAGGTAATGAAAGAATCAGCCATCATTGCTCTGGAATACCTGAAAGCTAACGCAGAACTGTTTGTTTTACCGGATAATTTTTCTGATAAATGGAATATTCATATTCATGTACCTGAAGGTGCCATACCAAAAGACGGGCCTTCAGCGGGAATAACAATGGCTGCTTCAGTAGCCTCTGCATTCACTCAGAGAAAAGTTAAGAAATACCTTGCCATGACAGGTGAAATAACACTTCGGGGTAAGGTGCTGCCGGTAGGTGGCATAAAGGAAAAAATCCTTGCAGCAAAAAGAGCAAGCATAAAAGAGATTATTGTCTCTGAAGAGAATCGAAAGGATGTTGAGAATATCAAGGAAATATATATCAGGGGATTAAAATTCCAATATGTGGAAACCATAATGGAGGTTCTGGAATTAACGCTTTTGAAACAAAAGGTCAAAAATCCGAAAAAAATATCGTTTGAATGAGAAGAATTGCTGTATTCCCGGGATCGTTTGATCCGTTCACCGTTGGTCATGAAGGGATTGTACGGAGAGCTCTGGTAATGTTTGATGAAATAATTATTGCTGTAGGTGCAAATGCACTTAAAAAGAGTTATTATTCACTTACCACGAGAGAGAATATGATAACAAGAGTTTTTAAGGATGAACCAAGGATCAGGATCGATCATTATGAGGGATTAACTGTTGATTACTGCAGGAAACACGGAGCGGGATTTCTTCTGAGAGGCCTGAGGACAGCTGCAGACTTTGAATTCGAAAGAGCTATCGCACAGGTCAACAAAACAATTGCACCTGATATTGAATCAGTTTTCATTCTTACAGTACCTGAACATGCTTCCGTCAATTCAACTATAGTGCGTGATATTATCAGAAGCGGGGGCGATGCTTCAATGTTTGTTCCTTCAGCTATTAATCTCAGGGATTATAAGGGAGATGATTAAGCCTGCAGAATCGGCTTCCGGTATGAAACAGATCTGTAACAGAAACCTCTCAGGTTTTATTAAGGATAGATGTGTTGATAAGATCCATAAGTGATAACCAGGCGCAGTTTTTTATTGTGGAGATCTCCTCAGGCCATAACCATTCGACTTTTGTAATACCTTCGTGAGTCTGAGGTTCAATTATCATTGTTCCGTCGTACTGCATCAGGAACCAGTGGGTTTTCTTAAGATAGGAAATTCCTTCCCAGTTGTAAGTATGATAGCTGGGTTCCAGGGATTTAATGATGGAATGACCACTGATTCCACACTCTTCCTGTACCTCTCTTATTGCACACGCTTCAGCCCCTTCTCCCTCTTCAATATGCCCCTTCGGAAGGTCAAGCTTACCCCTTTTTTCTATGAAAAGATACTTCCCTGAGGTATGCTTAACTAGACCTCCGGCAGCAAAGACTTCAGTGAAATAGATCCTGAAGATCTTCCATATATGCTGAATATTTGTGCCATAAATGTTGATGGAAGAAATATTTTTTTCTGTCTGGAAATCCGTGATTAATTTATAAAGTTCACTTGTCTGGTTAAATTTATGGAATAACCCGTATTTTTGTAAGCGGTCAGGTTCCGGGCTGATCAGGATGAACCTGTTTTCAAAATGAACTTTATACATATTCACAATGAAGAATAGTGAAAAAAAGATCGCTGAATATTTATTACAAATTAAAGCAATAAAATTACAACCGTCAAATCCTTTTACATGGGCTTCGGGGTGGAAATCTCCTATATATTGTGATAACCGCAGAACTCTTTCATTTCCCGAAGTCAGATCATATATCCGCGATTCATTTGTTTTGCTGATAGAGCAACTTTATCCCGGAACTGAGATCATTGCCGGGGTTGCAACAGGGGCAATTGCTCATGGTGCACTTGTGGCGGAAAAGATGGGATTACCATTTGTTTATGTCAGGTCTGGTGCTAAAGAGCATGGGCTTGGAAACCAGATTGAAGGGTATTATGAAGCGGGTCAGAAAGTGGTGGTCATAGAGGATCTGATATCTACAGGTAGAAGCAGCCTTGGTGCTGTCAGGGCGCTCAGAGAGGCGGGTTGTATTGTCTCGGGAATGATTGCAATTTTTACTTATGAATTTGGAAAAGCATCCGAAAGCTTTGCAAATGAAAAGTGCACACTGAAAACACTCAGTAATTACAGTGTTCTTATTGAAACAGCAGTCAGTACCGGTTATATCAGTCAGTCTGAGGTGAATACCCTGAAACAATGGAGAAGAGATCCGTCAGTCTGGGGGAAAAACTAATTACTATGGGAGAGTATTCAGAATTCAGGAGCAGGACAGGTAAACTAACATGCACAAAGGAAGATGTCTTCAACTTTGTGACTGATATCAGGAACTTCAGGCAATTTGTAACGAATGATAGTATCAGGAACTGGCAGGCCGACAGGGAATCATGCAGCTTCGAAGTTCCACCTGTGGGAAGTGTAACTGTCCGGCTTTCTGAAAAAGAACCCTGCGAAAGAGTTCTGTTTACCGGTGATGCCCTGCAGAGTAATGAATTTTCTCTTTTGCTGGTTATTTCAGGAAATGGGAACGAGCCTGCAGAAGTAAGAGTAATGCTCAGAGCTGAGTTGAATCCGCTGATGAAGATGATGGTTACCAAACCTTTGGAGCAATTCCTTGAAATCCTCATTAACGAAATGGAAAAATTTAGAGGATGGGATGACACTATTGCATGAATTCCACCTCTTTAAACAGGTATTCACAGGTTTTACCACTTCTCTTCTCTACTTTTAAGTTCCCCGAATCTGTAACGGAAATTATCCTGCCTGTGAATATACCGTCTGAATCACTGAAATTACACCATTCATTATAGCGGTAAAGTGCTGAAATATAATCTTTTGTAATAGTTGAATATTCACCTGAGAGAAGTTGTTTGTACCTTTTATCCAGATCTTTAACAAGTTGCCTGAGGCAATCATTCAGATCATAGACTTTTCCGGTTACCATACTCATTGAAACAGGATTGGGAGCATCGCTTACGAACTTTACCTGGTTTACATTCAGACCAATACCCGCAACAGAACCTGTGATGGCATTGCCTTTTATTGTGTTTTCAATAAGTATTCCTGCTATTTTGGAGTCTTTAACACAGATGTCGTTTGGCCATTTGATTGTACAATCAGTTAATACTTTTTTAAGGAAGTCAAATATTCCCAGTGATATTATCATAGTAATCAGGAACTGTTCCCCGGGAAGGATAGTGGTCGGATACAATATTATACTGAATAACAAATTCTTACCGGCTTCGCTTTCCCATTTGTTCCCCATCTGTCCTTTCCCCTCCGACTGGTAATCTGTATAAATTACAGTCCCTTCCTGAGGGTGGTTATCCTGTAAGAGCATCATAGCATGTGTATTGGTGGAAGTAAGGTTTTCAATAAAGATGAGTTTTGATCCAATTATCATGGCTAATAAATAGTTTTAATAACTTTCCGCATTGGCACTGAAATTGCAAAAAGAGGTTAACAGGTGCAAAATTACGGATAAAAGTTTGTACTTTTGCGACTTGATAGGTAACGGATAATTTTATTGATGAAGAAAGAGTCTGACGGAACTGAACTCCTTCTGGGAAGTGTTGTTAAAGGTATATTTGAAAAGAAGGGTCATGATGTTCTGAAAATTGATTTACGAAGATTTGAAAACAGGATAACCGATTATTTTATTATTTGCCATGGTTCTTCCACAACGCAGGTTGATTCTATTTATGATTCTGTAGAGGAAAGTGTCAGGCTGGGAACAGGTAAGAAGCCATTGCATATTGAAGGTCTGGAGAATTGTTTCTGGGTACTTCTGGATTATGGGGATGTGGTTGTACATGTATTTCTTGAAGAATACAGGAATTTTTACAGTCTTGAATCGCTTTGGGCAGATGCAACCATTGAAACAATGAAGGATAACATACACTAAGACAAGTATTTATGGCAGAGAATAACAATAATAATCAGACATCAGATAAGAGACCAGAGAAAAGTACAAAGCCTAAGTTTAATACTAACTGGATTTTTGCGATACTTGCTATTTCTATAATTGCTTTTCAGTTGTTATCGACCAGGAAAAGTGTGCAGAAAGCTACTACGAATATGATCATGGAAATGATTGAAAACCATGATATAGTAAAACTGGTGATTATCAATAAAGAACAGGCCGAAATATATCTTACTCAGGAAGCTATTGAATCAGGAAGGTACCCGGGTATTACGAAACCCGGCAATGGGCTGGGGCTTGGAGTTGCCAAACCAAATTTTACTTATAATATTGGTGACATAAGCACTTTTGAACCATTTATTTTAGAGGAACAGGAAAATGCCGGCTATTCTGATAAAGAGATAATATATCCTGAATATGTCACACGTAAGAATTATTTTGGGGAGATTCTTGGATGGATTCTTCCTTTTGCTTTTCTTATTATATTATGGATGTTCCTCATGAGGCGTATGTCAGGAAGCGGAGCAGGAGGAGCCGGAGGTATTTTTAGTGTAGGAAAATCAAGAGCCCAGATATTTGACAAGGACACTCATGTTAATCTGAATTTTAATGATGTTGCAGGACTTGAAGAAGCGAAAGCCGAGGTAATGGAGATTGTTGATTTCCTCAAGAATCCTAAAAAATATACACATCTGGGAGGTAAGATTCCCAAAGGAGCTTTACTTATTGGTCCTCCCGGAACAGGTAAGACTCTGTTGGCAAAAGCTGTTGCCGGTGAAGCAAATGTTCCTTTCTTCTCGATTTCCGGTTCTGATTTTGTTGAGATGTTTGTAGGTGTGGGAGCATCAAGAGTGAGGGATCTTTTCAAACAGGCAAAAGAAAAGGCTCCCTGTATAGTTTTTATTGATGAAATAGATGCTGTCGGACGTGCACGGGGACGTAATATTAATTTCGGATCTAATGATGAGCGGGAAAATACACTTAACCAGCTTCTTACAGAGATGGATGGATTTGGGACCAATATGGGAGTAATTATATTGGCTGCCACTAACAGGGCTGACATGCTTGACAGGGCTCTTCTTCGGGCAGGACGATTTGACCGCCAGATACATGTAGAATTACCTGATCTTACTGAGAGAGAAGCTATTTTTAAAGTTCATCTCCGGCCAATAAAGCTCGAAAAAGACTTTAATATTGGCTTTTTGGCAAAACAGACACCTGGTTTTTCCGGAGCTGATATTGCAAACGTTTGTAATGAAGCCGCACTTATCGCAGCCAGAAAGAATAAAAAAGTTGTTGAGAAACAGGATTTTCTGGATGCTATTGACCGTATTGTTGGTGGTCTTGAGAGGAAGAGCAAAATCATATCGATTGAAGAAAAGAAAACAATTGCTTACCATGAGGCCGGTCATGCAACTGTAAGCTGGATGCTTGAATATGCCAGTCCGCTTCTGAAGGTTACAATTATTCCCCGTGGAAGAGCTTTGGGTGCAGCCTGGTACCTCCCTGAGGAAAGACAGATTACAACCCGCGAACAGATACTTGATGAGATAGCATATGCCCTTGGGGGAAGAGCTGCAGAACAACTGGTCTTTGGCAAGATTTCCACCGGTGCACTGAACGACCTTGAGAAAATCACAAAACAGGCTTATGCTATGGTATCATATTTTGGCATGAGCCAGAAAGTCGGAAATATCAGTTTCTATGACTCTTCAGGCCAGGCCGATTTCGGATTTACAAAACCTTACAGCGAAAAAACCGCCGAACTTATTGATCAGGAAGTTAAACAGATAATAGAAGAATCGTATCAAAGAGCCCAGGATGTCCTCAAAAATAATATGAAAGGACTAATCGAATTAGCGGAGCTCCTGCTTGAGAAGGAGGTGATATTTACTGAGGACCTTGAAAGAGTATTCGGAAAAAGAAAAGGAGATCTGTTAAAGGAAAAAGGTGAAGCAAAAGCCGGGACAGTTAAAACGCGTGAAGAAAGAAAAAAGAAGGAAGAAAAGGTCACAACCAGGTCAAAAAAAAGTGAACCGGTAAGAAGTGTTGAGATTACGGAAAAATCTCCCGGGGGAAGTAAAAGACAAAAGACAAAAGTTGAGGAACGGAGTGACGAACCGGAACGAAGTGGAGTTCGGCGGAGCCAAATCCCGCAGAGCGGGAACAAAAGATAAAAGGAAACAATCTTGAGCAACTTCTTAAGACGTACCTTGACAGGTATCTGGATCGTATTATTCATGATGGGGGGCTTCTGGCTGCATCCTGTATCTTTTTTCCTGACCGGGTTGATCATTCTTACAGGCTCCCAGTATGAATACTACCAGATAATAAGGAAGACAGGAATAAATCCACAGATAATAACCGGGATTCTGACCGGTGTTACAGCTTACGTTATTTCAACCCTGATTGCTGCAGAAGTGATACCGGCAGATTACTTTCTTTTAATGATACCGGTTATAATAATTGTAATGTGCATAGAGCTTTACAGGAAAGAGGAAAAACCTTTTAACTCGCTTGCCCATACATTCCTCCCATTCCTTTATATAGTTGTGCCGGTCTCGATGTTTCCGTTTGCGGCATTCTCAAAGACAGGAATCCCTTCATTGTTACCTGCCAGTGCAATCTCTTTTTCTCCAGGGATAATAATAGGATTCTTTATACTATTATGGACGAACGACACTGCTGCTTACCTCGTGGGAATTTCTTTCGGCCGGCACAGGCTGTTGAAACGGATTTCACCAAAAAAATCGTGGGAAGGCTTTTTCGGTGGATTGATTATTTCCGCCCTGATCGCCTGGCTGATCTCAGGGTGGATTGAAGTAGTCGACACAACAGGCTGGTTATTGATATCTGTTATTATTTCAGTTGCAGGAACCTATGGGGATCTTGTGGAATCAATGCTGAAAAGAAGCCTGGGCGTAAAAGATACAGGAACGGTGATGCCCGGGCACGGAGGATTCCTTGATCGCTTCGACAGTGCATTATTCTCTTTTCCCATGGTTTACCTTTTTATTTTACTTTTTGGATGATTGACAGGACTTTTTTAGTTTTGTGTGCAATTATTTTGTAAATGAGTATTCACAAGGAAGGATATAAGATACTGATATTCGGATTTTTGATCCTGCTGGTTTTGAATATAATAACAGGGATCTTCTGGAGCGATAATACCCTTGTAAAATGGACATTTCTCATCTTTTCCCTGATACTATATATTTTCATCCTTTTTTTCTTTCGGCTGCCGACCAGAACACTTGAACCAGATCCTGGTCTTGTTTATGCACCTGCTGATGGTAAAGTTGTAGTTATTGAAGAAGCGGAAGAAAAGGAGTATTTCAGGGATGTAAGGCTTCAGATTTCAATATTCATGTCTCCTTTTAATATGCATAGTAACAGGTATCCTGTTTCGGGGCGTATTAAATATGTTGGTTATCATCCGGGACATTACATGGTAGCCTGGCATCCCAAATCATCGGAACTGAACGAAAGAAGCTCAATAGTTGTTAGAACTGAAGGAGGAGCAGAGATACTTATCAGGCAGATAGCAGGAGCGATAGCCAGGAGGATAGTCACGTATGCTAAAGAAAATCAGGAAGTATACCAGGGTAATGAGCTGGGATTTATTAAATTCGGATCAAGGGTTGATATTTTCCTGCCGTTGGGAACTGAAATTGAAATACCTATACTTCAGCAGGTTAAGGCAAATAAAAGTATTATTGCCAGAATCTGAAATACAAGAAAAAGATGAAAAGAGTTGATGATAAAGTAATTGGAATTACGAAAAATGTGAAATGGATAGGTGTGCTTGATTATGATATCCTGACTTTTGATATTGTAATGACAACTGAACATGGCACGACGTATAATTCGTTTTTTATCGACGCTGACAAGAAGACACTTATTGAGGTAGCAAAAGAAAAGTTCAGTGATGTTTATCTTAAAAAGCTGCGGTCAGTTACCAGTATTGAGGATATTCAGTATATTATTCTTGATCATACCGAGCCTGATCATTCGGGAAGTCTTCGCCTCCTCCTTGAACTTGCTCCATTAGCAACTGTTGTTGGCAGTGGCAATGCAATCAGGTACCTGGAAGATATCGTTAATGAACCGTTCAAATCATTAGTTGTGAAGGATGGAGATATACTTGACCTTGGTAATAAGACCTTAAAATTCATC
>Ga0315547_1000489_pt1 | contig 39240 bp, 33 predicted proteins | sample SalMarSW160240MG_2_FD_202542 | JGI IMG/M metagenome (GOLD analysis project Ga0315547, IMG submission 202542) | Salt marsh sediment microbial communities from the Plum Island Ecosystem LTER, Massachusetts, United States - Salt Marsh Sediment SW1601-240 ...
CCGACAAAAGATCGTGTTTTGCAGAAGGTTTCCATTCTATTTTCAAAAAAAGTTCCCTGCTCGACTAACCACCTCAATTCTCAATGCGCTATTTTTTGTAACCGTGAATTCTCGGACAGGCTCCTAGACTGCCTGATCTGGTCATGCTGGACATCCGAATGCCTGACCTGGACGGCTACGAGGTCTGCCGTCGGTTGAAGGAATCTAAAGACACCCGAGATATTCCGGTGATCTTTATCAGTGTCAAGACCAGTCGCCTGGACAAGGTCAAGGCGTTCGGCCTTGGCGGTAGCGACTACATTTCCAAGCCGTTTGATCCGGAAGAGGTATTGGCCCGCGTCGCAACGCACCTGACCCTATGGAAGGCGCAGAAGGAAATTGAAGAGAAAAACCTGCAACTCCAACAAGAGATCACTGAGCGCAAGCAGACAGAAGAATCGTTGCGGGAGAGTGAGGAGAAATATCGAACCATCCTTGAAAGCATAGAAGAAAGCTATTGGGAAGTTGACCTCGCCGGGAACTTGAGCTTTTTCAACGATTCAACATGCAGCATCCTTGGCTATACCAGAGATGAACTGGTTGGTATAAATAACCGAAAGTTCATGGATCAGGAGAATGCTAAAAAGGTGTATCAGACATTCAGCAAGGTATACGGCGAGGGAAAGCCAGCAAAAGGCTTTGATTGGGAGATTACAAGAAAAGACGGCACCAAAATATATGTAGAGACTTCTGTATCATTGAGAAAGGATTCAAAAGGTCATCCAATAGGGTTTAGGGGTATTGGTAAGGACATCACCGCCCGCAAACAGGCCCAAGACAAACTCACCGCTTCCCTCAAAGAAAAAGAGGTGCTCTTAAAGGAGATACACCACCGGGTAAAGAATAACCTCCAGGTCATTGCAAGCCTCCTCAATCTCCAATCACAGCATATCAATGACAAAGAATCCCGTGCGATGTTTCAAGAAAGCCAGGACCGTGTCAGGTCAATGGCACTGATCCATGAGAAGCTCTACACCTCTGGGGATCTCTCACACATTGACATTGCCTCCTATATACACTCCCTTACACACCAGCTCATTACCACCTATAGCACAGCATCATCCCGTGTGAGTATGAATATCGCCATCACCGATATCTTCCTTACTATCACCACTGCCATTCCCTGCGGGTTAATCATCAACGAGCTGGTATCAAATGCCTTAAAGCATGCCTTTCCACAAGAAAGAGAAGGCACTATTGCCGTGTCCATGACCCCGTCCACCAAAGACAACCTCATACTCACGGTCAGTGATACAGGTATCGGCTTTCCAGAAGGAATCGATTTCAGGAATACCACGACCTTGGGTATGCAGCTGGTCACCAGCCTGGTAGAACAGCTCGATGGCACCATAACGCTTGACAGGAGTAAGGGAATCACCTTCACCATCACCTTCAGGGGGGGGGGTTCCAGTATAAGAGAAGGGACATAGGAAATGGCACCAGCACGGATACTGATTGTTGAAGATGAGGCCATTGTGGCCGCTGATATTAAAGGTACGTTAAAAGGCTTAGGCTACGATGTCCCTGCCATTGCCTTCTCAGGTGAAGAGGCCTTGAAAAAGACAGAGGAGCTTCACCCGGATGTCGTACTCATGGATATTGTGCTACGAGGACAGATGGATGGCATAGAGGCGGCACGAGAGATACAAGAGCGCTGTGGGATTCCCTCAATATTTATGACTGGCTATTCAGAAGAGATTGTCGAGCAGCTCAATACAGGAAAACCTTGTCTCTCTGTGATTAAGCCGGTTGATGAAAACGAGCTTCATACTACGATCCTCAAGGCACTTAAAGCGCACAGAGGGCATCAAATCAAGAGAGGATCGTAGAAGGTTCCTTCGTGGTGTGGTGTTTGACCAGCTATCTCGTGTGAAGAGTGCTATGATTGGAGAAAAATTAAAAGCCAAAAAAATTATGACTAGCAAACGAAACCTTGAATAAAATCTAATTTGGCTTTACGATCGATTATGGCACGTTATGTTGAATGCAAATACTGGACACTTCCATAATTATGCGGAGCTGGATAACAATCAGATTGTGATGTTATACAGATAGAAAAATCATGAAATAGAGGATTTTTTCGTAATATTTTATTAATTCTTTAGAACTATACAGAAGCTATACACTAACTGGGGCAATTAAATCGGAATTAGAAAACATGTTGTAATATTTTCTTTTGTTCGTTAAGATAGCGAAACATAATATAGCCTAAATTTTGGAGATTCGGTGGTAATAAATGAATAAAAAAACTTGTTTCGCTATCAGAGAAGTTGAAGAAACCTATCGTACAAAACTAAATATTTCTTTTGAACGCTCATGTGATTGCCCTCCCACACATATAAATTGTTTAACCGCCAAGGAATGGCTTAAATCACAACTCGGTGTTTGGCAGTTTACTTATGAAAAGCGTGATATTAGGGATAAAAAGATTCATCCTGCCACTTTTCCCATATCTCTTTCCAAAAAAGTAATTGAGTTGTTTTCACATAAAGGTGAGTTAATATTAGACCCTTTTGTCGGAAGCGGCACAACATTAGTTGCAGCAAATGATTTAGATAGAAATGCCGTTGGTTTCGATCTACAATCACATTATATTGACATTTGTGAAAAAAGATTAAGTCAGGGTGATCTGTTTAACTCTTCAGAACAACTTGCAATTCAGGATGATGCTCTCCATATTCCATTTTATCTTTCTGAAAAGTCCGTCTCACTATTTTGGACTTCTCCTCCCTATGCAAACCTTCTAAATCGAAAGCGGAAAAATAAATCACGAAGATTTCGTGACAATGAACAACTTGGAGAAGTTGAACAATATTCTCAAGACCCTCGTGACCTGGGAACAATGGAATTAGAAGAATATACCCATGCAATGGGTGATATTTTTGAAAATCTATTACCATTACTTAAGCCCAAAGGTCATTGTGTAATCAATGTCCCTGATATGTGGTGGGAAAATCAACGAATCACTATACACGTATCTCTCATAGAAGAGCTACGAAAACGGGGATATGAACTTAGAAATATAATTATTTGGGATAGAACCAACGTAGTAAATAGAATCGGAATTTTTGGGTGGCCAAGTAATTACATAACAATGGGAGTTACTTTTGAATATTTATTAGATTTTTGGCGTCCACCCCAAAAATAGCGAAGACCTCTATTATATGAAAACCTATACTAAAGAAAGTCTCATTGCGGAGCTTTTAAAAATTCGAGATAAGGGGTGGATTGAGAATCGTCGTCATGGAAATGACGGCGGTGTTGGGAACACATTAGAGGACTTACTCGGTATTGAGGAAAATAATTTACCAATACCAAACGCTGCCGAATGGGAGTTGAAAACTCAAAGAGCAACAACTTCTTCTTTAAACACAATCTTTCACATGGAACCAAGTCCACGTGCCTATAGATTCGTCCCTCAAGTCTTCCTATTAAACTATGGCTGGCCCCACGACGAGGCAGGACGTAAATATCCTGCAAATGAAATGAGTTTTCGTCAAACTATCAGGGGTGGCAAAATTACTGACAGAGGTTTTGGATTTGAGATAGACCACGTTCAAAAGAAAGTTGTTGTAACTTTTGATGCCTCAAAAGTCGACCCCCATCACTCTAAATGGCTGGAAACGGTCAAACAAAAAATTGGGCTTGCGCCTCTTAACCCTGCTCCTTATTGGGGTTTTGATGACTTGGGTCACAAAGCGGGCACAAAATTAACAAACTGTTTTTTCGTAAAAGCTGAGGTGAAGAAAATAGAAAGAAAACAACATTTTTGGTATAAAACCATAATGCTGTTAAGTGATTTTTCTGTTAAAAAATTCATAGTCGCATTATCATCTGATTATGTTTACATAGATTTTGACGCAAGAACAGGACACAATCACGGCACAAAGTTTCGACTAAAACAAAATGCGCTTCCACTTCTTTATGACGATGTTCAAGTAATTGCTGAATAAAAACTGCCCAACCAGCGCATGCACCAGACTGCCGTTACAGCCCTGTCGCATGGGTTTTCCATTTGGCAACAAACTCTGTCTCATTTTTTGTAGCTCTTCCGCACGGCGACTGGTGATGCGTGTCGTTATGACTATCGATTACTGCTATTTAGTGATAACCCATAACGCCCCCTAAAATCTTTCCAATAGTGTTAGCAATCTGCACTCCTAAATATTGAGATTCTTTTTAATCTTCTTAATAATTCTTTCCAACATTAGCTAATACCTGGCAATTTGTTTAAACCCACTCTTAAAAATATCCATTCTGGCACTCAATTAATTGGATGAACAACAAGAGATCGTTGGTCCTGGCGCATTGTGGAGATCTTACTACCAGGTGCCAGACAGTAAATAGAGGTAAGACAAAAGGAGTTGATGGTTTGATTACTTGGTATCCCTATGGAACTCGTGCCATAGTTTACTGGCAGCAATGCTATACAATTTATTCCCCAATGTATCTTTTCACTATATCCTTCGTTCGGATATCGCAATGAATTCAAATGGATAACACAATAGAGGGAATGCTCCTATATTGGCATGAAAGATGCGGGTTATATCAGAGAGTTATGATCGAAGCTTCTAAAGGGCACTATGAGTGGGAAATATAGGGACGAGGTTTCGGATAGAGTTCAGGACGCAGGAGTAACAGAGGCCTTTTCTGGCCTTAAAGAGCCAAATCATGGGAAGACATTACGGAAAAAAACTGGAAATGATACCCCATAATAAGGGATATCTCTCTATAGAACACATTCCATACATTTTAGATGAGGTTTCCTTCTGGTGCGCTAACCAGTTAAAATCTAAGCACATATTCCTACGTTAAAATGATGCATGATTTTTGCATACCCTATACAGAAAGCACTCTATGCTGTTCACAAGGATTGCTACGTGCTTTGATTCGCATACGCAGTCTGAAACGCTTCTAGCGAAAACCTATAATTCGTTAATGTAAACGGGCTCAACCAGCGAACCAACCAACATAAAAGTGGTTCCCAGGGTTATTTTGGCAGCAGCCTGTAGAGGTTTGACCCTCATTACATAATAAGCTTCTCTAAAAAAGAGATAGAATTTTGTTGACCTATCTCTTAGGAAAAGATAGAGTGGCCGAATGAAAAATATCCTGGATCTTCTCATCGACGATTTCCATGAGCGTGGACTACCTGAACTCATGTCGCGCCCTCAGTCAATGGCATGGGTATTGGGCAAAGCCAACGTCGTGATCGGCATGAGGCGGTCTGGCAAGACATGGTTTTGTTATCAGCAAATGCAGGAATTACTGGAAAAAGGACTTGAGAAGGAGCGGCTGCTCTATCTGAACTTCGAGGATGAGCGCCTGCTCCCATTTTCTGCCCAGGACTTCCAATCTGTATTGGAGACATACTACCGCAAATTTCCTGCGTTCAAAAGTCAGCAGTGTTATTTGTTTCTTGATGAGGTACATCGTATCGAAGGTTGGGACAAGTTCGTCCGACGAGTGCTGGATACCGAACAATTATCGGTCTGCGTGACCGGTTCATCATCAAGGCTCCTCAGCAAAGAAATAGCTACCAGTTTACGGGGCAGGTCGCTCACCACAGAGATATTCCCATTCAGTTTCAAAGAGTTCTTATACTATAAAAAGGTTACCCCGAAATCAGTACGGCGATTCGGTTCCAAAACAAGAGCGATGCTGCAAAATCTCATTGGTCAGTATCTCAAGATAGGAGGATTCCCCGAAGTGCAAACCTTTGATGATGAGCTAAGGCGCGAGGTGCTCCAAAACTATCTGGATGTCGTGATCCTGCGTGATGTGGTAGAGCGATACTCTATCAGCAACACCGTGGCTCTTAGGGCTCTTATTCGGCATATTATAAACGCTCCAGCAACGCGTTTTAGCATAAACAAATTCTATAACTCACTAAAAAGTCAAGGTGTTGCCTGCACAAAAAATAATCTATATGGCTACATGGACCACCTCACGGACACCTTTCTTTTCTACCAGGTGCCATTACATTCCCGCTCAGAAAAAGCCCGCCGGGTTAATCCGAAGAAAGTCTATGTTATTGATCCGGGGCTTCTGGAAGCTATGTCTCTCCATATAACGGATGATCGGGGAGCATTACTTGAGAATCTTGTCTTCATGCATTTTCGCAGGCAGGGACTTGCGCCTGAGTATTATGTCACGAAAAACGGGGCCGAGGTTGATTTTGTGCTGGCCGCGGAAGATAGAAGCGAGCGTCGGCTTATCCAGGTCTGCTGGGATATTCATGATCCGGTTACGCAGAAAAGGGAAGTCAGCGCTCTGTTGTCGGCCATGCAAGAACTGGGGCTAAGCCGGGGTACCATTGTCACATGGTTGGATGAAGATATGTCCGATAAGCGCCTCAATATCGTTCCTGCCTGGAAGTGGCTGTTGACCGAATGAAAGATGCCATTATAAAACGTAGTGCTGACAACCTGGCGAATTTAGTGCCCTATCCAATTTTTTCATGGTTCAACTATTCACATCAGCCGCCGGTTAAAAGAATAGAACGGCTCGATAAAATGCAACGACTCTATTTTTTAATAGTATAGGTAACATTTAATACTATTTATGTATGCCAAGGGCAGGAAAGAAAGCCATAGTAAGATAAATATATTACATTCGTAACTACTCACATTTTAACAATGGAGTGCTTCAGGAGAAAGAAAGCATGCCGAAAAAAAACATACTAATTGCCGATGATGATCAGGTAATCCTCGATATACTTAAGGAAATGATTCAACGTGAGGGATACAGGGTCTTTCTGGCGTCCAATGGGAAAGAGGCCGTGGAGGCTATAAAGATCAACCCCATAGATCTGGCTATTCTGGACATCAAGATGCCCGTCATGGATGGAATTGAGGCCCTGAAGGAAATAAAAAAGATAGATCAGGGCATAGAGGTCTTGATGATGACTGGTTACGCAGACCTCGAGACCTTAAAACAGGCCGTCAGCTATCATGGGGCCTTTGATTACATTCTAAAGCCATTTAAGAGGATCGATATCCTGAATGGTATCCAAAACGCCCTCCTGAAGCGGGACTTCGCCTCTCAGAAAAAATTTAGAGAAAAAGAACTGGAAGAGCGAATTCTTCAATTGGAAAAGGAATTCCATGAGAGGACCCATCAGTTGAGGGAGTCCCAGGTCAAGTACAGGGATATTGTTGAAAACTCCAATGACGCGATCGTTGTGGTTCAAGATGGGAAGCTGAAGTTTGCAAATACTAAGACGGTGGAATTAACCGGCTACCCTCAGGAAGAGCTTAAGGATATGTCCTTTCTCGAGATGGTCCATCCTGAAGATCGTGATATGGTGGCAGAAAGTTATAAGAGCGAGGACTTCACAAATATCTTTTCCTTCCGAGCGTTGAGAAAAAGCGGAGAGTCTCTCTGGGTAGAGAGCAATGCTGTAAAGACCACATGGGAAAAAAGAGAGGCGACCCTAAACATTATCAGGGATATCAGCGAGCGCAAGAGAGCCGAGGAGGCCTTGAAGGCATCGCAAGACTATACAAGGAATATTATTGACAGCTCCCTTGATATGATCATTGCAGTGGATATGAATCGGCGCATTGTCGAGTTCAACAAAGCGGCAGAGAGAACCTTTGGCTATCGCAGGGAGGACATTGTGGGCACCATGGTGGATATTCTTTATGCAGATCCGAATGAAGGACTGGAGGTCCACAAGACTGCCGTGGATAACAGCCAGTGTACGAGGGAAATTCTCAACAGGCGAAAGAACGGCGAGGTCTTTCCCAGTTTTCTCTCTGCCTCCACACTGCTCGATACACATGGTGATGTGCAGGGCGTCATGGGCGTGTCCCGCGACATCACCGCACGCAAACAGGCTCAAGAAAAACTCACCGCCTCCCTCAAGGAAAAAGAGGTACTCTTAAAGGAAATCCACCACCGGGTAAAAAATAACCTCCAGGTTATATCAAGTCTGCTCAATCTCCAATCACAGCACATCACAGACAAAGACTCCCTTGAGATGTTTCAAGAAAGCCAAAACCGCATCAGGGCAATGGCACTGATCCATGAGAAGCTCTACACCTCTGAGGATTTCTCACACATTGACATTGCCGCATACATCCAAGACTTGACAACCTCTTTGTTCAGTACCTACACAGTCAGTAATGCCATCAAGGTCACTATCGCCATCAACGATATCTTCCTTACTATCACCACTGCCATTCCCTGTGGGTTAATCATCAACGAGATGGTGACAAATGCCTTAAAGCATGCCTTTCCACACCAACAAAAAGGCACCATTACCGTGTCCATGACCCCGTCCGATACAGACAGCCTCATCCTCACGGTCAGTGATACGGGTATCGGCTTTCCAGAAGGAATCGATTTCAGGAATACCACGACCCTGGGCATGCAGCTGGTCACCAGCCTTGGTAGAACAGGTTGAGGGCACCATCACCCTGGACAGGAGCGAGGGAACCACCTTTACCATCACCTTCAGGGGGGGGGGGTACAGTATAAGAGAAGGGATGTAGAAAATGGCACCAGCACGGATACTGGTTGTTGAAGATGAGGCCATTGTGGCCGCTGATATTAAAGGTACATTAAAAGGCTTAGGATACGATGTCCCTGCCATTGCCTTCTCAGGTGAAGAGGCCCTGCAAAAGACAGAGGAGCTTCACCCGGATGTCGTACTCATGGATATTGTGCTAAAGGGACAGATGAATGGCATAGAGGCGGCACAAGAGATACGGGAGCGCTTTGGGATTCCTGTGGTGTACCTTACTGCCTATGCAGATGAAAAGACACTTACGCGAGCGAAGATAACCGAACCCTTCGGCTATATGCTTAAACCGTTTGGGGAAAAAGAATTGCACAGCTCCATCGAAATAGCTCTTTACAAACATGAGGTAGAAAAGAAATTAAAAGAGAGTGAAGAGAAGTACCGGGAACTTGTGCAAAACGCTAACAGTATTATTCTGCGAAGGGACCCTAAGGGCCGCATTACCTTCTTCAATGAATTTGCCCAAAAATTTTTCGGCTACACCGAGGATGAAATTCTGGGCAAGAATGTAGTTGGCGCTATTGTGCCTGAGACAGATACTTCAGGCTGTGGCCTGAAAGCAATGATTGAAGATATTGGAAGAAATCCTGAGCGATACGTTAACAATGAGAATGAAAACATGCGTCATAATGGTGAACGAGTATGGATTGCGTGGACTAATAAAGGTATTTTTGACAAGGATGGACATATCACCGAAATCCTCTGTATTGGCAACGACATCACCGAGCAGAAACAGTTACAGAAACAACTCCAACGTACCCAAAAGATGGAGGCAGTTGGAACATTTGCTTTAGGAATAGCCCATGAGTTTAATAATAGTTTGGCGGCAATCCATGGTTATGCCCAGCTCCTGGTAAGGGAGCTAAAGCCCAAGAATCCTATGGTTGAGTATCTCCAGAAGATCAGTGAGAGATGTAAGCAGGCAGCAGAGCTGGCTCAGAAGATGCTGAACTACTCTCGGCCGGATATTGGGGAGATGGCCCCGGTAAATGTGAACAAAGTGTTGGAAGAAGTTCAGCAATTACTGAGACAGACCCTTCCACCTCAGATCAAGCTGGAGTATAAACTTCAAAAGGATCTTCCTTTTGTGATGGCTGGATCAACGCAGCTTGAGCAGGTGTTGCTCAACCTGGTGATGAATGCCATTGATGCCATGCCCAATGGTGGGAAGATTTCCCTTAAAAGCCGCATGGTGGAGCCGGATGAAGGGTTCCGTCGTGCCCATGTCTGGGCAAAAAAAGCCCGCTACGTTGAGGTGATGGTAAAGGATACAGGAGAAGGCATGCCACCGGAGGTCCTTGAGCGTATTTTCGATCCGTTCTTCACCACCAAAGAGCCCGGCAAGGGCACTGGGCTGGGACTCTCTATCACTTACTCCACTTTAGAAAATTATGACGGCTCCATCCTGGCTGAGAGCCAAGGAGGGCAGGGGAGTTGTTTCAAGATATATCTTCCTGCTATGATAGATAAAGAGGTGGAGGAGACTCTGGAGGCTCCTGGCAAAGAGGAAATTGCCCCAAGGTAAGGGAGAGCACTTTCTGGTTGTGGGCGATGAAACCGAACTACATAATATCGTCCTATGGATGCTGTAGTTCAATGGATACCGAGGAGCCTTGAAGGCCAATGGTGCCGATGCATTAATGCATAAGTCTTTCAGTCCAGGTTTTATTGCTGACGGTTTTGGCATTAAAATTGCTAATATTAAGATATTACAAGGGCATCATTTGTAGGGGGATTACCAAGGTCCTTTGACCTAACTATTCGAATTTCCATCTTTTATTTTCTTTTGAGAAGTTTTCAATGATAGAAAAATTACATACAGTTTATTTTGCACTATAAAAACATAGAATTTTTGCTATGGAATTAATTCCATAGCTGAAAAAATAGGAGGCGAAAAAGAAGATGAGCGGAGATAGTAACCACGAGGATTTAGGAAGGACTCTGATTTATTTCCCTGTCATTAATAATACCAAAGCTGATACGGCTAATCTTAGGGAATCGATGTGGCAAATAACACTCCAGAAGTTGGGGAAAAATGATCGCAAGATCAAAGCGAATTTAATAGATGAACTGTGGTTTCATATCGAACGGTCTATTAATCATTGGCCACTCTCTTATGAAAAAGTTCGTCTTTATCAGGATGGATTGCCCGTCTCCCGCCGGAAGACCAAGATAGTTACCGAGATGGCAAAGGCGGGGAGTTTAAACTATCGGCTCCTTCTCCAGTTAATGGAGAAGGGCGCAACGATTATGGGGACTGAATCTCCCGAGCTTCTTATTCAGGAGTATGAGCTCGTTAAACAAACTCTCTGTTGTTCGGATACCATGCAAACAGCCAAGGCTGTAGCCTACCAGAATGGCCTTAGCGAGTCCCTCCTTAAAAGACGTGGTCAATACATTGCTGATCGCATCAATAGCTCTCTTCATATTGGAGAAACGGGGATCCTCTTTTTAGGGTTAGTTCACTTGCTGGGGAACTGGCTCGATAAGGATATCCAGGTAATATACCCTATCAATCAACCTTTTGGTCACGGAAGCAAAGGAAATGAACAAACAAAACGCCTCGGTTCTGATTGTCGATGACGATGAAAATATCTGTGAGATCCTCTCTCTTCTCGTAAAAAAAGAGGGGTTAAAAACCCTGGTGGCCCACGAAGGGGATACAGCACTCAAGATAATCCGCTCTCAAACGCCCGATATAGTGTTGCTGGATATCAAGATGCCCGGTATGGATGGGATCGAGGTTTTAAAGCGAGTAAAGGAACTGGATGAGAACCTTCCAGTTGTCATGATCACTGCCTATGCTAATATTCAAGGTGCTGTGGATGCAATAAGATTGGGTGCACATGATTATCTTGCCAAGCCTTTCGATGACCATGAGGTGATACGGGTGGTACACCGGGCCTTGGCAGAACGGAATCTCAAGCTTAAGCTCAGGAGCCTCTCTAACAGGATTCAAGGAGATGGCTACATCAGGGAAATGATGGGGCCGAGCGATGTCATTGGCCAGCTCATTTACGACGTAAACTGTGTTGTAAAATCGGATTTTACGATCGTGATCCTCGGAGAAACAGGATCCGGAAAGGAGCTTATAGCCCGGGCCATCCACGAGGCCAGTTCCCGGTCAGAAGGCCCTTTTGTGCCAGTGGATTGCGGGGCAATTCCAGAGACGCTTTTGGAGAGCGAGCTATTCGGTCACGAAAAAGGAGCTTTCACAGGTGCGGAGCTTAAGAAGCCTGGAAAATTCGAATTAGCCCAGGGCGGGACACTTTTCCTGGATGAGATTGTAAACATGCCATTAAGTTCACAGGCCAAGCTCCTGCGTGTGCTTCAGGATAAGAAGGTCTCCCGCGTAGGAAGCACCAAACCTATAAATGTTGATGTCCGCGTTCTGGTTGCCAGTAACCGGGATCTTGAAGATGCAGTTGTATCAGGTTCATTTCGCAGGGACCTCTTCTACCGTTTAAATGAGTTCACCATCAAGATCCCCCCACTACGTGAACGCAAGGAAGATATCCCTTACCTTGTAAAACGGTTTCTGGATCTCACAAATAAGGAATTGAAAAAGAATGTGGAGGGGTTTTCGGAATCTGCCATCGAAAGATTGAATGCGTATGATTGGCCCGGAAATGTCCGGCAGCTTCGATCCACCATTCGTCGGGCTGTGCTCCTGGCCAATAAGATGATTACCGAGAAACATCTTGATTTGAAGAAGATGTCTTTGCCTGGTCTTGCAATCAATCTAAAAAAGGTTGAAGGAATGCCGTGGAAAGATCTTTCACTTAAGGAAATCGTACAGAGCAAAATAATCGAAGTCGAACGAGATGTCCTTGGCAAGGTGTTAAAATATACAGGAGGGAATAAAGCCAAAGCGGCCCGGATACTTCAAATAGACTACAAGACAATTCATACAAAAGTGAAGCAATTAGGTATTACAATAGATTGACACGGGCATGAATAGTAAGAAGGATACGTGGGCGAGTCATCAGCTGTGTTGTCGGGCTGAACTCCCTAACCGCCGTGCCAGTGACTTCCTTCTCCCGAAGAAGGGAAATGGCTCCATTAATATATAGAGTTTATTCCATAGCATCAATTCCTCAAACGCCTACCTTACAAGCTTCCAACCAAAATTATTAAGGAATTCAGTGGGTTACTAAAGAAAGAATTCCTTCTTTATATGGCATGTATTTCGCTATTATCGTATATTAGGTTTCTGAGCTGGTAGTCCGAGGGCCAGGAAAGGGGCGGAGAGAAGTGTCAACATAGTTGAGGTAAAGACGAATAGTATTGAGATGGAGAGCACCTCGGCTGTGCTCGGGACAGGTGAGGAAAGGGAGTACGTTTACGGTGAAGCTCCCCTTTGGATTGCGGATCGAAGATTGCCGCCCGAACATTGAAGATTCAAACAGTCAAGAGCAATAGTCAGAGCTTCTCTGCGGTGATGGAGTAATGGAATAATGGAGTAATGGAAAAATCAAAACAGAAAAAAGCTCGGAATCTTCTATTCTGTGAACTCAATACTACAGTTCCCCAATATTCCAATACTCCTGGGCAATGTTTCCAGGCAAAGCCAAAGAACTCTTACCGCGCCCAGAGGGCGTGGTTCTCCAATACGAAATAAAAGAGGGTTTAACACGTAGCCAAATTAGTCTTTAAAAGAGAGGCGATTAGCATGCTGGCAAAGAAAAAAGAAACTGAACAAAGAAAGGCCATAAAATCGGAGTCTAAAAAGACCCCTGCCAAAACCAAACGGACTAAGGAATCTACGCCGCCTCCTCACAAAAAAGAAGGGGGTTTCTACATTGTTGGCATGGGGGCCTCTGCGGGCGGACTGGAAGCCTTTGAAAAGTTTTTCCGAAATACTCCTGAAGATTCCGGTATGGCCTTTGTCCTTATTTCCCATCTGGACCCCACCCACATCAGTATCCTGGCCGAGCTGGTGCAAAAATGTACGAAGATGAAGGTCATCCAGGTACAAGATGGGATGAGGGTTCAACCAAACTCAGTGTATGTCATTCCACCCAACAGGGATATGGCCATCCTGCACGGAACACTCCAATTAATTGAACTGAAGGGTCATCATGGCTTAAGGCTGCCCATTGATTACTTTTTGCATTCTCTGGCGGAAGACCAGGGAGAAAGGGCTATCGGCATCATTCTTTCTGGAACGGGAACGGACGGTACCCTTGGGATAAGAGCGATCAAGGGTGAAATGGGAATGGTCATGGTTCAAGATCACAACTCTGCCAAATACAATAACATGCCAAGCAGTGTCATAGAAACCGATCTGATGGATTATGTTTTGCCCCCGGAAAAGATGCCAAAACAATTGATCAGATATATAAAACACGCTACCCTGAGGGTAATCCCCAGAATCACACCCATTAAGGAAATGATTTCTGACACAATGCAGAAGATTTTCATTCTCCTTCGAACCCACACGGGACACGACTTTTCGCTTTACAAGACAAATACGATTTTCCGGCGAATTGAAAGGCGGATGAATGTCCACCAGATTGATAACGCGACAAACTATGTCCATTATCTTCAAGAAAACCCGGATGAAGTCGGAAGGCTTTTCAAAGAACTTCTAATCGGTGTCACCAGCTTTTTCAGGGACCCTGAAGCCTTTGAAGCTCTCAGACAAAAGGTGTTACCGCAACTGCTTAAAGACAAACCCGTTGGTTATTCCTTACGAGTGTGGGTCCCCGGCTGTTCCAGCGGTGAAGAGGCATATTCCACAGCCATCATCCTATGGGAGTGTATGGATGAACTCGAGCGAAATTTCAGTGTCCAGATTTTTGGCACGGATATTTCCGATGATGCCATTGGTACGGCCCGTGCCGGTATTTATCCTGCGAGCATTTCCGCTGACATGAAACCGGATCACTTGAGGCGATTCTTTACAAAGGAGGACAATGGCTACCGGATAAAGAGAGACATTAGAGAAATGGTGACGTTTGCGCCGCAAGACATCATCAAGCACCCACCGTTCACCAAACTGGATCTGATCTGTTGTAGGAATCTGCTGATTTACCTGGGTACGGAGTTACAGAGAATGCTGATTCCCCTTTTCCACTATATCTTAAAACCGGACGGAATTCTCTTCCTTGGCCCTTCTGAGACCATCGGTGAATTTGTTGATCTCTTCTCCGTTTTGGATAAAAAATGGAAGGTTTATAAACGCAAGGAAACAGCGTCTTTCGGCCAGGAAATGCTGGAATTTCCAACCATGCCGTTAACAGATGAGTCCACTGAAATACAAGTCACGGGGGGATTGAAGAAAACCAGAGAAATCAGCATCATCCAGCTGGTTCAAACGATACTGTTGGAGAGCTATGCACCTCCGTGTGTGATTATCAACCAAAAGGCTGACATTATCTATATTCATGGTCGAACCGGCAAATACCTGGAACCGGCCCCAGGGGAGGCCAGGTTGAATATCTTGGAGATGGCACGAGAGGGTCTTAGACGCCAGTTAGCGTCTGCCATTGATAAAGCGATCTCCCAAGAAAAGGACGTCACCCACGAGGGTTTACCGATAAGGAATAACGGTGGTTTCCAAATTATTAATGTAACCGTCAAGCCTGTTCGTGGGCCGGAAGCCATGCGGGGATTGATGATGGTTGTGTTCGAGGATGTGGTTTCTCCCGAACAAGGAGAATCGGGCAAAAAAAGCCGCGCTTCAAAGAAAATAGTGGACAAAGGTGTTGAGGAACTCGATCAGGAATTACAATACACAAAAGAGAACCTTCAGACCACCATTGAAGAGTTGGAAACCTTCAATGAAGAGCTCAAATCAACCAACGAGGAGTTGCAGTCCACCAACGAGGAGTTGCAAAGTGCCAACGAAGAATTGAGTACCTCCAGAGAGGAACTGCAATCGCTCAATGAGGAACTTGTGACGGTAAACAGTGAGCTTCAGGAAAAAATTGATGATGTAACAGAGGCCAAAAATGATATGCATAACTTGATGGAGGCCACGGAAATCGCCACCATCTTTCTGGATAAGGACATGTGCATTAAGAGGTTCACCTCATAGGCAGACAAGATAATCAACCTGATACAGTCGGATGTGGGCCGGCCGATCCGCCATATCGCTTCCAACTTGAAATACGAAAACCTGGGCGAGGATGCGAAAGAGGTATTCAAGACCTTTATACACAGGCAAACAGAAGTCCAGACAAAGGACGGGCACTGGCACTTGATGCGGATTATGCCCTATCGAACCATAGACAATATAATTGACGGTGTGGTCGTTACTTTTGGGGATATTCATAAGCAAAAGGTGGCGGCAGAGAAACTTGAGAAATTAAATCAAACCGTTCAAGAAGCTCGTGAATACGCTGAGAGTATTGTGGAGACGGTGCGTGAGCCCCTGTTGGTGATGGATGGGGACCTGCGGGTAATCTCGGTCAACCGCTCCTTCTGTGAGACTTTTCAAGTCAAACCCGAGGAAACCAAAGGAAATCTCATCTATGAACTGGGCAACCGACAGTGGGACATTCCCAGGTTACGCGAGTTACTGGAGGGTATCCTCCCCAACAATGCCACCTTAGAGGGCTTCGAGGTAGAGCACGACTTCCTCAGTGTCGGATACAAGAAGATGCTTCTGAATGCCCGCAAAATCTTTCGTGAAACGATAGGGATGGAAATGATACTTCTTGCCATTGAAGATGTAACCGAGCACAAGCAAAAAGGCAGTTCAAAAGCAAAGGTGAAAGACCAGGAAGATTGTGAGGCGAAAACCCCAAAGGGGATGATCCATGAAAAAAGATAGGAAAGAAGTAAGGCAATTGAAAGAACTGCGAAATCGTGCAGAAAAATTACTCAGTGGACGTGCTGAAGACATCCAAGGCATTCCGGGCGACGATATCCAGAAGCTGGTTCACGAACTCCAGGTGCACCAGATTGAATTGGAGATGCAGAACGAGGAACTTCGTAAGGCCCAGGTGGAACTCGAAGAGTCACGTAACCGGTATTATGACCTGTACGACTTTGCCCCCATCGGATATTTTACCTTTGATAAAAAGGATCTGATCCTTAAGGTAAATCTTACCGGCGCTGATCTCCTGGGTGTTGAAAGGAGCCATTTAATGAAAATGGCATTTTCTCGTTATGTTGCACCAGAGGACCAGACACTGTTCTCTTTTCACCGCAACGAGGTTTTTGAATCCAAAACTCGGCAAACATGCAAATTGAAACTTGTAAAAAGGGATGGCACTCCATTCTATGCTCAACTGGGAAGCATAGCCGTGCAGGGTACTGCGGGTAATTTCAACCAGCTTCGAACAGCCATAATCGATATCACAGACCTGAAGCGAGCGGAGGAGGCGTTGAAGGAGTACTCAGGGCAGCTTGAAGAGAAGGTAGAAGAGCGCACCAGAGAACTCAAAGATGCCCAGGAGGAACTCATCCGCAAGGAAAAACTTGCCATGCTTGGACAACTGGCTGGCTCTGTAAGTCATGAGCTTCGCAATCCCTTTGGAGTGATCTCCAATGCCGTATATTATCTTAAGACCGTGCTTCCCAATGCAGATGAGACTACCAAAGAGTATCTGGAGATAATCTCAGCAGAGGTCCGAAATTCAAATAGGATCGTCTCAGGTCTTCTTGACATCTCTCGCACCCAGCCAGCCGAGAGAAAAAAGATTGTCATATCAGAGTTAGTTGACCAGGCGTTGGAGAAACAACCTCCACCTGAGGGTATTAAGGTAACCACAAAGATACCATCCGGCCTCCCTCCTGTATCCATTGACCTCCTCCAGATATCTCAGGTACTCGTCAACCTCATCACCAATGCATATCAGGCCATGCCAGAAGGAGGGCGTGTAACAATCATTGCTGATGAATTGCGCTTAGATGACTCGGTCCAAATTCCGAAATCCAAAATCCGAATTCGGGTATGCGATACCGGTTGTGGCATCTCAAAGGAAAACATGAATAAGCTCTTTGAACCACTCTTTACCACCAGGGCCAGGGGCATTGGGTTAGGACTTTCTGTCTCAAAGAACCTGGTTGAGGTAAACGGGGGTAGTATTGAGGTGGAAAGCCCCTCGACAGAGTTTAGGACAGGTAAGGAGGGAAAGGGAAGTACGTTTACGGTCAGCTTGCCCACAAAGGAGCTGCACTCATGAAAGAAAGGTTGCGTATCCTGATTGTAGACGATGACAAAAGAATGGCCAAGACTTTTGTGGACATATTAACGGTCAAGGGCTATGAGGTCGAGGCCGCCTACTCCGGCCATGAAGCCCTGGATATGCTGAAGAAGGTCTCCTTCAACTGTGTTCTGACTGATATAAAGATGCCAGGAATGAACGGTGTGGAACTATATAGGGCAATTAAGGAGACAAGACCCGATCTCCCGGTTGTGATGATGACCGCCTACTCTGCCGACAGACTGGTCAAAGAGGGGCTGGAACAAGGTGCTATAGCCACCCTTACCAAGCCGCTGGATATTAATGCCCTTCTTAGCTTTTTCTCAACGCTCCGCAAAGAACGCTCTATTGTTATTGTGGATGATGACCCACAGTTTTCAAAGTTCCTGGGGGATATCCTGCGAAGACGAAGTTTCAGGGTCACTGAGCTCACTGACCCTTCTGATTTAGAAGATATGCTCAGGCAGGATGTACAGGTTGTACTCTTAGACATAAAACTCGATGGTGTCACCGGCCTGGATGTGCTCAAAGAGATCAGGAAGCAGTATCCTCATCTGCCGGTGATAATGGTGACAGGCTACCAAAAAGAAATGGCCCCGGCAATAGAGGCTTGCCTGAAGATAGGCGCCTACACATGCCTTTATAAACCCTTTGAGATAGAGGAGCTCCTTAAGATCTTAACAGAGATTCGCGACCAGAAACTGGGCAGGATTTTGGGGCAGGCCTGTTAGGAAAAACTGAGAGAGACTATGGATACAAAGACTATCCTTATCGTAGATGATGATCCCGGGGTTAGGGAAACCCTCTCCCGCATACTCAGGAAAAAGGGTTACATGCCTATAACTGCTGCCATAGGAAAGGAAGCTCTGGATAAGATTAAGGATGAGATGCTTTATGTAGCACTGATTGATCTAAAGCTTGAAGATATGTCTGGCCTTGAGGTGATGAGGAATATCAAGAAACATTTTCCTATGACTGAGTGCATTATGATCACCGGGTATGCTTCCAAAGGATCGGCCATCGAGGCGGTGAACCTGGGCGCCTTCAGCTATATGGAGAAGCCCTATGATATGGATCAATTGCTGGTTATTATCCGGAGGGCTATTCAGAAGCGGGAGACAAAGGAGGCATTGCAGGAGAGCGAAGAGAGGTTTCACACCCTTTTCGAGGACTCAAAAGATGCGATCTATATTACCACTCGAGAGGGCGGGTGTATTGACATCAACCAATCTGGGTTGGATCTCTTTGGCTATACCAGAGAAGAGATGATGGTGCTAAAGCCCCGGCAACTATATGGTAATTCTATTGACAGACGCAAGTTTCAGAAGGAGATAGAGCAAAAGGGATTTGTTAAAAACTACGAGATAAAGTTACGCAAGAAGGATGGGACAGAGATAGAATGCCTGCTCAATGTGAGTGTACGGCAGGCTAATGATGGCGGAAGCAGTTTGGAATACCACAGTATCATTAGAGACATTACCGAACAAAAGCAGGACCAGGAAAAACTGAAATGGACTTTGGAAAGATTGCGAAAAACTCTGGAGGGAATAATTCAGACTATATCATTGACAGTTGAGTTACGGGATCCTTACACAGCCGGTCATCAGCAACGCGTGGCCAGCCTTGCCCGTGCCATAGCCAAAGAGATGGGCCTTTCAGAGGAGCAGACCGAAGGAATTTACACGGCCGGGATTATTCATGATCTTGGTAAGATATCTATACCCGCTGAAATTCTCAGCAAGCCCGGCAAGATAACCGAGATAGAATTCAGCATGATTAAAACTCATCCCCGGGTAGGCTATGATATATTGAAAAATATCGAGTTTCCCTGGCCGATTGCCCAAGTCGTGCTTCAGCATCACGAAAGGATGGACGGTTCCGGCTATCCTCAGGGTCTATCCGGTAACGACATTCTCCTGGAAGCAAGGATTGTAGGTGTAGCTGACGTTGTTGAGGCAATGTCCTCTCACCGCCCTTATCGTCCGGGTTTAGGCATAAATAAGGCATTAGAGGAGATAGTGCAGAAAAAGGGTATCCTTTATGATACTGAGGTTGTGGAGGCTTGCCTGAAGGTTTTTACTGAGAAAGGGTTTAAGTTTGAATGATTGAGAAACAGAATTTAAGATTAGATTTCAGTTAGGGAAATATAGTGCAGGGAAATGAGGTGAGATTATGGCAAAAGCACGAATCATGATTGTTGAAGATGAAATGATTGTTGCAGGTGATATAAAAAAGACCTTGCAGGATAAGGAGTATGAGGTGTCTTCGGTGGTGTCATCAGGGGAAGAAGCAATCAAAAAAGCAGAAGCAGACAACCCTGATTTAGTGTTGATGGATATTGTGTTAAAGGGCGAGATGGATGGAATCGAAACTGCCAAACAGATACGCTCCCGTTTCAATATTCCGGTTCTATATCTTACTGCCTATGCAGATGAAAAGACACTTACGCGAGCAAAGATAACAGAGCCATTTGGTTATATTATCAAACCATTTCATGAGAAGGAATTGTATAGCAACATTGAGATGGCTCTCTACAAGCATAAGACAGAAAGGAAATTAAAAGAGAGCTATGCCCGTTTGAAGAGGACTATGGAGGGCATCATTGATGCGATGGCAATGATGCTGGAACTGCGGAATCCGTTTATAGCCGGTCATCAACACCGGGTGGCCCAGCTTGCCTCTGCCATCGCCAAAGAGATGGGCTTACCAGAAGACCAGATTAAGGGAATCCACCTGGCTGCAACTATTCATGATGTTGGCCTGATAAACGTGCCCTTTGAAATGCTTAGCAAGCCCCGCCGATTAAGTGGGCAGGAGTTTGATTATTTTAAGATTCACCCGAAGGTTGGGTATAGCATATTGAAGAATATTGAATTTCCCTGGCCGATTGCCCAAGTCGTGCTTCAGCATCACGAAAGGATGGACGGTTCCGGTTATCCTCAGGGTCTATCCGGTAACGACATTCTTCTGGAAGCAAGGATTGTAGGTGTAGCTGACGTTGTTGAGGCAATGTCCTCTCAACGACCTCACAGGGCAGCCTTTAGTATGGATAAGGTCCTTGAGGAAATCTCCAAGAGTCGAGGCATATTTTATGAGCCTGCTGCGGTGGATGCCTGCCTGAAGCTTTTTAGAGAGAAGGGATTTAAGTTTGAATAGGCGGTAGGTATCATGCACTCATTTTTTTATACCAATGTAGATCTTCGAAAAATTGCACTAAAACAGGAAGGAATGATGCCTTTTTTAATTACCAGGGACATGATCAGAAATATCCGACTTTAGGCAGACGTGGTTTTTTATAATGAGTGACATTTTTAGAAACCAAAGAAAGGAGAACAAAATGAAGGTTTCAAGAAGACAATTCTTTAAGGGCTTAGGTGCAACCATAGGGATGGTTGGTCTTCATAGTTTTTTAAAAGGTGACATTGCCTATGCGAAAGAAAAAAGCCCTATTGGGAAAGGTAAGGTTGGTATCACATGGCTTGGCCACGGGAGCTTTCTCTTTACCTCTGTAAAGGGAAGAAAGATATTGTTCGATCCCTGGATCTCGACAAACCCAAAGTGCCCTGTACTATATAGAAAACCTGGTAGTTTTGGCAGCGTTGATCTGATCCTGTGGACCCATGGACATGTGGATCACTTCATGCTGCCGGATGCAAAAGAGCTTGTAGCCCAATACAAACCAAAGGTCGTGGCCCCATGGGAACTCAGCTTCTTTATTAAGTCCCAGATCCCAGAGACAAACTGCCAGACATTTACCTTAGCAAATAAAGGTGCAACAGCAGACTTTGATGGTATCAAGATAACCATGACAGAAGCCTTTCATTCAGCAGGTGCCCAGTTAACCGGATTTGAGGGGGTAAACAGGTTTGTTGGTGAGGCAGCTGGCTATATTATAGAGTTTGAAAATGGATTCACGATATATCACTCTGGTGATACCTCTCTCATGGGCGATATGAAATACGTTATCGGTGATTATTACAAGCCAGATATGGCAATACTTCCTATTGGTGGTGTCTTTACAATGGGCCCAAAAGAGGCAGCCTTTGCATGTAAGTTGATTACCCCTCGCTATGTTATTCCTGAACACTACGCCACCTTCCCTGTTCTTACACAATCTGCTGATGAATTTGTAAAAGAGGTAAAACATTATGCACCAGAGACAAAGGCCATGGTTGTTACACCGGGAGAGGAAATACGTATTTAAAAAAGAGGGAGAGGTTATATGAAAAGATTCTCTTTCATCCAAAAGAGGGGGCTCTTTTTCAAGATAGTTCTTATGCTTTTGTTCTTTCTTATAATCGCCATTGGGGTAACCACGGTGTTATCCATCAGGGAACAGACTAAAACCATTAAAACAGAGTTGATTGAAAAAAATAAAGCCATATCAATACACTTAGCCTCCAGTGCAAAAAATGCATTCTGGTCTCTAAATTGGCTTTTTGTAGAAAGACAAATGCAAGAAGTAACAAGTTCAGAGGATGTTATATTCCTTGAGATCGCTAAGCCAAACGGAGAGGTTTATCTTGCTTCTGGTGATACAGAGTGTGTGAAAAATATTCCAGTCTCTGAATTAATGAGCCGGGAAAGACAGACTGTAAAAGATATGTTTCTCTCTAAGTCCGGTGAAATTACTAAATTGATCATTACCCCTATAGAAATAGGAAATGAGAGATGGTCACTCATAATGGTCCTTTCTCTGAAGCAGATTGAAGAAGCAAAGGAGGCCATCATTAAAGAGAATATATGGTGGGGGAGCATCATCTTTTTCTTAGGTATGTTAGTTTCTTTCTGGTTCGCCCGAGGAATGACTAAACCCATTCAGCAGCTTGCAGAAGGGACGAAAGAGATTTCAAAAGGGAATCTCTATTTTAGAATAAAAGAAGGGGGCCTTGATGAGATAGGTGATTTAGCCAGATCCTTTAATAAAATGACCGAAAATTTAAAAAAGACCACCACTTCACGAGATTTGTTGGCTAAGGAGATTACCGAGCGAAAGCGGGCAGAGGAAAAACTAAAATACTATGCAGCGGAGCTGGAGAGAAGCAATCAAGAATTAGAACAATTTGCTTACGTAGCCTCCCATGACCTTCAGGAGCCTCTGCGCATGGTGGCAAGCTACACGCAACTCTTAGCCCGACGATACAAAGGCAAACTGGATTCTGATGCAGACGAGTTTATCGCCTATGCCGTGGATGGAGCAACCCGGATGAAGGCCCTGATCAATGGCCTGTTGAGGTATTCGCGTGTGGGTACCAAAGGCAAGGATTTCGAGCCAACCGACTGCGAGGATGTCTTGGAGCGCACCCTCGACAATCTAAAGAAAGCTGTTGAAGAGAGTGGCGCGAATGTCACCCACGACCCTCTGCCCACTGTGATGGCTGATGATATGCAACTGGGTCAGTTGTTTCAAAACCTTATTGGTAACGCCACCAAGTTCCGGAGCGAGGAGCATCCAAGCATACATGTGTCCTGTGAAAGAATTGAACAATCGGCAATCGGCAATCGGCAATCGGCAATGAATAAGGGCTGGGTCTTCTCTGTCCGTGATAACGGCATTGGCATTGATCCGGAGTTTACCGGACGTATCTTTATTATATTCCAGCGTCTGCACAAAAGGGGGGAGTATCCTGGCTCCGGCATAGGCCTTGCGATCTGCAAGAAGATTGTAGAGCGTCACGGAGGACGCATCTGGGTTGAGTCTGATCTCGGAAAGGGCTCAACATTTTACTTCACAATTCCGTTGAGAGGAGAAAATAGCCATGGGTAGTGAAGCATTCGGTAAGCCTGTTGAGATTTTGTTAGTGGAGGACAATCCTGGGGATGTGCGGCTGACGCAGGAAGCCTTCAAGGATGGCAAGATGCTGAATAAGCTGCACGTGGTCGAGGATGGGATGGAGGCATTAGCCTTCCTGAAACGAGAAGGTAAGTATACTGATGTACCTCGTCCTGAACTCATCCTCCTTGACCTGAACCTGCCAAGGAAAGATGGTCGTGATGTCCTTGCGGAAATCAAGGCTGATAGAGATCTGAAACGAATTCCAGTGGTAATCCTGACTACCTCCCGATCTGAAGAGGATATCCTCAGATCTTACGATCTCAATGCCAATTGCTACATTACAAAGCCGCTTGAGCTTGATAAATTCATCGAAATAGTGAAATCCATCGAAGATTTTTGGTTGACCATCGTTAAGCTGCCAACAGAAGGTAAGAGATGAGCGATAAACCTATAAAATTTTTACTGATTGAGGACAATCCTGGTGATGCACGGCTCATACAAGAGTTGTTATCTGAGGCCAACATGGAATCCTTTCAGGTAGAAGTGGCCAAAAGGCTATCGGATGGTCTTGATGCATTGTCAGCGAGAAGGTTCGATGTGGTTTTGCTGGATCTATCCCTCCCGGACAGCTCAGGACTTGAGACCCTGGTTAAAGTGCACACTAAGGCCCAGAAAGTGGCGATAATAGTCTTGACCGGTCTTAGTGATGAAGCACTTGCTGTTGAAGCAGTGCGAAAAGGCGCCCAGGATTATCTGGTGAAGGGTCAAATTGATGAGAATTTACTATGTCGCGCCATTCTTTATGCCATCGAACGCAAGCAGGTGGAGGAGGCCCTGAAAAAGAGCGAAGAAAAATACCGAACCATACTCGAAAACATTGAAGATGCCTATTATGAGGTTGATATTGCTGGTAACTTTACCTTCTTTAATGATTCACTGTGCAAAATATCTGGATATACCAAGGATGAATTAATGGGTATGAATAACCGAGACTACACAGATAAAGAAAACCTTAAAAAACTATATCAAACATTCAACAAGGTATGCAACACAGGAAAACCTGACAAAGGATTTGATTATAAGTTTATAAGAAAGGATGGTAACAAAGGATATGCAAATGCTTCCATATCACTAATGAAGGATGCGGAAGGTCAGCGAATTGGCTTTAGGGGTATTATCCGGGATGTAACCCAGCGCAAGCAGACAGAAGATCAAATTAAGGCCGCCCTCAGGGAAAAAGAGGTGCTTCTGAAGGAGATCCATCACCGGGTTAAAAACAACCTCCAGGTTATTTCAAGCCTCCTTAGCCTTCAATCACAACATATCAAAGACAAAGAATCCCTTGCGATGTTTCAAGAAAGCCAGAACCGTGTCCAGTCAATGTCACTCATCCATGAGAAGCTCTACCAATCCAATGACCTTTCACGTATCGACATGAATGAATATACAAAAGACCTGACAGCCTCACTGTTTCACTCATATAAGGAAAGCGCTGCCGCAATCAAACTGAAAACGAAGGTTGCCGATATCTTCCTCGATATTACTACAGCTATTCCCTGCGGCCTGATCATCAACGAGCTCACCTCCAACGCCCTCAAATATGGCTTTCCCGATGGAAGACAGGGAGAGATTGCCATCGCAATGCACCCCACCAACAACAAGATAGAGCTGGTGTTCAGTGATACAGGAGTTGGCTTTCCTGAGGAGATCGATTTCAGGAATACCCATACCCTGGGCATGCAGCTTGTCATCACCCTGATAGAACAACTCGAGGGCACCATAGAGCTCGACAGAAGGGCTGGGAGCGCATTTACGATTTGCTTTAAAGGACTCACCTGTAAGAAAAGGATCGAAGGCAATGACAAAGCTACTGGTTGTTGAGGATGAGGCCATTGTTGCCAAGGATATACAAATAAGGCTGGGAAACTTGGGATATGAGGTTGCTGCTGTTGCCTCATCCGGGGAGGGGGCCATTCAGAAAGCAGCAGAGACGCACCCTGATCTCGTTCTGATGGATATTACCTTAAAGGGAGAGATGGATGGGATAGAGGCCGCTGAAGAAATTATCTCTCGCTACAATATTCCGGTGGTATATCTTACTGCCCATACAGACGAAAAAACACTCCAGAGAGCAAAGATAACCGAACCCCTTGGTTATATACTGAAACCCTTTGGGGAAAAGGATCTCTACGGTACTATTGAGATAAGCCTGCACAGGCATAAGATAGACAAGAAACTCAAAGAGAGTGAAGAATTTTCCTCCAGCCTTATGCGAGCTTCTCCTAACCCTATAACGGTTATCAATCCAGATACTTCAATACAATATGTGAATCCTGCCCTGGAAGAACTGACGGGCTTTTCCTCTACAGAGCTTGTTGGCATAAAGGCGCCCTATCTCTGGTGGCCTGAAGAAACATTAGAGAGAACCAAAAAAGACTTGAAGGTAGCTATGGTCAGTGGTGCACAGAAGCTCGAGAAACTTTTTCAAAAGAAGAATGGAAAGCTTTTCTGGGTCGAGATAACCTCTGCATCGATAAGGATCAATGGTGAGCTCAGGTATTACCTGGAAAACTGGGTTGATATAACCCAGCGCAAACAGGCAGAGGAAGTATTGCGAAAGACCAAACAAGAGGCCGAATTAGCAAACCGGGCCAAGAGTGAGTTTCTGGCCAACATGAGCCACGAGATCCGCACACCCATGAATGGGGTCATAGGGTTTACCAATTTGCTATGTGATACAAATCTGGATGAAAAACAGACCGATTATGCAAACACTATTAAGAAAAGCGGTGAGTCTCTCCTTTCTTTAATCAACGATATCCTTGATTTTTCCAAGATCGAGGCAGGACAGCTGGATTTTGACGAAATTGACTTTGATCCGGAACTTCTTGCCTATGATGTGTGTGAGATAATCCGCCCCAAGATTGAATCAAAACCTATTGAAATCCTCTGCCATATTGGTGATACTATCCCTTCACGTGTAAGAGGAGATCCGGCACGGTTTCGCCAGATCCTGACCAATCTGATGGGCAATGCCTCCAAGTTTACCGAATCCGGGGAGATTGATCTTTCCCTTGATATTGAAGAGGAAATCGATGGCCGAATAAAACTTCATGCAACAGTACGGGATACAGGTATTGGTATTCCCAAAGACAGATTATCCGCTATGTTTGAGCCCTTTCGCCAGGTCGATGGTTCATCAACAAGGAAGTACGGTGGGACAGGTCTGGGTCTATCTATCTGCAAACAGATAACAAAGCTTATGGATGGAGATGTCTGGGCAGAAAGCGAAATTAACAAGGGGAGCACCTTTCACGCTACTGCATGGCTTGGAAAAACTGAGGAAAAAGAAACCACAAGATTTACCCCTGCCTCACTCTCTGGCAAGAAGGCCCTTGTTGTTGATGACAACCAGGGCAACCTGGAGATATTAACGCGCGTTTTAGAGTGTGTTGGCATGCGTGTATTTGCCCTAAGAAACGGTGAGAAAGTTATATCAACGTTACAAAAGGCCCTTGAAATTGATACTCCGTTTGACATTTGTATCTCTGATATCCGTATGCCCGGCGTGAGTGGGTATGAAGTAGCAAAACAGATTCGCCATTTCAAATCGTCAATTGTCCCCGATAAATCGGGATTTACGCTGTACTCCAACAATCATCAATCATCAATCCGTAGTCTTCCTCTGATAGCTCTGTCTTCTTTAATGGAGAGGGATGCCCGAAAATGTGAAGAAGCAGGATTTGATGGCTTCCTGAGCAAGCCGATTCGCAAGGAAAAACTCTATCAGATGATGGAGAGATTGTTGGGAGAAGGGGTGGATATGCACGATAAGCATGAGAGAGTAACACAGCAAATCATGACACAATATTCAGTTCGGGAGGATATGAAGAGTTCTGCCCGTATCCTTTTGGCAGAAGATAACCCTGTCAACCAGAAGCTGGCAAAGATACTACTGACCAAGGCTGGCTATCACGTGGAAGTGGCAAATAACGGTAAGGAGGCAGTTGAAAAATACATGGCATCTCCCAAAGATTTTGACCTGATATTCATGGACGTTCAGATGCCGGAGATGGATGGGTTGGAGGCAACAAAAGAAATCAGGAATTGGGAAGCAAAGCTCATAGCTTATAGCTCACAGCTCAAAGGAAAAGCTGATTCAGACATCACAGCTATGAGCTTTCAGCTATCAGCTCGATCGGAACGGGTTCCCATCGTTGCAATGACCGCGAGTGCTATGAAGGGTGATAGGGAAAAGTGTCTTGAGGCAGGCATGGATGACTATATCACAAAGCCCATAAAAAGGGAGCTTGTCTTTGAGATCCTTGAGAAGTGGATCTTTAACAACGAGGCCTTATGAATTTTAAGGAATTGGCGGAAAATCTGGGCTTAGAAGAAGAGGAATATCTGGAACTGATTGAACTTTTTATTGAAACCGGAATGTCTGATCTGGACACACTCTACTCCGCCATTAAGGAGAAAAATGCAGAAAAGGCTGCTAATGCCGCCCATTCTTTGAAAGGCGCTGCGAGTAACCTTGGGCTAATGGAGCTTTACGAGGCAGCCATGAAAATTGAAGAGGGAATCCTTAATAATCGCCTGGAAGAAACCGCAGAAGATGTTCAAGTACTAAAGGAAAAGTTGGACATAATCGCAGAGTATACTCGCGGGTGAAAGGTCGAAAATGAAAGAAAGAGAATTGGTGCACCATTTTCCAATACTCGTAGCTGAAGACAATCCTGCCTCACGAAAACTCCTGGAAAAGACCCTTGTCAGGGCAGGATATGAAGTTACGCCTGCGCAAAATGGACGCAAGGCCCTGGAACTTTTTAATGAGAGGTTTTTCCCAATCGTCCTGACGGACTGGATGATGCCGGAAATGGACGGCCTCGCACTGTGCCGGGCCATTAGAAAGAATGCCTCCACAGGGTATGTTTTCATTATCCTCCTGACAGCCAAGGATTCTAAAGACGACATTATCACTGGATTGGAGGCTGGGGCTGATGATTACCTGAGCAAGCCTTTTCACCGTGCTGAATTGATCGCCCGTCTCAACACCGGGAAACGCATCCTGGAACTGGAACGATCCTTAAAGAGAGCCAATGAAGGGATCAGGATTTTGTCCATAACCGACTCACTTACCGGGAGCTACAATCGCGGGTACCTGACCGAATGTCTTCCCCGTGAGATCAAGAGAGCAAGGAGATACGGACACCCCCTCTCCCTGGCCTTATGCGATATCGATCATTTCAAAGTGGTGAATGATACCTATGGACATCAGGCAGGAGATTTGATGTTGAAAGAATTTGTCCGGTGCATCACAGAATCAATCCGTGACAATGTGGACTGGGTGGCCCGGTACGGGGGTGACGAGTTCTTGATTGTTCTTCCTGAGACAGATATGAAAGGCGCCAACCGCCTGGCTGAAAGACTTCGCAGCGATATTTCGCAAAGGGTCATCGAAATGCATGAAAAAGAGATTTACATCACAGCCAGCTTTGGCGTAACCGGTTTTAATCCCGCAATCTCTGATGAGACAATCCCGCCCGAAGCCATAATAAGGCAAGCGGACACGCTCCTGTATCAGGCCAAGCAGGAAGGGAGAAACAGGGTTAAGGGAGGGGAGGCATAGAAAGATCTGAGTCAAAGGGAAGTGGTGGCATGGAAAAGATAGTGGCAGTGGATATCAAAAATATCTCACTGGATGTTACTCCATTGATTCTCTATGGACTGATCGTAAACAAGCTGGTCTCAAATTCCCTGAAACATGCCTTTCCAGGTAAAAGAAGGAAGAGAGATGCCAATCGCTATGAAGGGTATCAATACATCCATGGAGCAATGAGATGAATCTCAAAATGTGGTGGAAAAACGTATCGTTAGAGAAAAAGGACCTTTACCATAAACTCTATATTGTTTTTGGCCTTTTTTTTCTTGTACCGGTTTTTGGCTTTTTTTATTTCGCTCTTAAGTACAATATACTTGAAGACAAATATATTCCCACATATTTTATTATCCTTTTAGCGTTTTCTTTAATCGGTTTTACTATAATTCGAAAATTATTTGACCAGATCAGAGATATCTCCAAGGATATCTCAGATACGGTTACAAACGAGGTTTCGGGTCCTCAAAAACCGTATGCCACAAATGAATTAGAGGTTATTGCGCAGTCTATTGAAAGCCTTAAGAATGAACTTGGAGTTACTGTAAAAAATCTTGGGAAAAAATTTGTTGAAATTGCCACCCTCAAGGAGCTTTCTGACCTTTGTTATGTGACCTTAGATACAGAAGAACTTTTTTATATCACCTTAGAACGCGCCTTAAAAATAGTGAACGCAGATATTGGATCGGTTCTGATCCTGGAGCGACCTCATAGAAAGGCATTTGTTGTGCAGGCCTGTATTGGGCTTGAAGGGATTATTGAAAATGGAGACCGGATCGATTTTGCAACCAGTATTGCCAAATATGCTGTCATCAATAAATCACCTCTTGTTGTAGAGGATATTGAAAAAGATAGTCGCTTTGGGCGCAAATCTCATCTGCATTATGGAACAAAATCCTTTGTGTGCATGCCTTTAAAGACCATCAATGATATTGTGGGTGTACTTACCATTTCCAGAAAATCTGTTGATATACCGTTTACCCAGGAAGACGTTGAAGTCCTGATACCGCTTTTGAGCAATGCAACGTTTACCTATGATAACCTTCGTCTTTTGCAGGAAAATAAACGGGTGAAACACCGCCTAAGGTCTATGGAAGAAATTGTAAAGGCCATTAACTCGAGTCTCAGAGACAGCGAACTTCTATCTGCCATTTTATATGAAATTCAAAAGTATGTTGCCTATGATTTGGCTGTTATTCTGACGTGGGACGAAAATGCCCCCGCCCGTGTTTCTATTCTTGACTTTTTGGCTCTTGTGCCAACCAATCTCTCCAAAGGTACCCACTACCCTCATCTGGGTTCTATTATTGATAAAGCACTCAAGCAGGAGGTGAGTATGATTGTGGGCGACATGACTACGCTCTCCCATCAGGTTGAAAAAGGACTCTTCGCAGATCAGGGCTTTCAGTCGTGTCTTCTGACTCCCTTAAAGCTGGAGGGGCATGTTATTGGATTGCTGGTCCTGTGTTCCAGCCAGCCTAAGGAATTTTATGCCGCTCAAGAATTGATAGATAAGATAGCAGATGGACTTTCGCTCGCCATCGAAAGGAACAGATTATCTACATCGGTAGTTAAGCGGAAACAGGAATTAGACAAGCTTAAACAGATTGGGAGCGCTCTGGCTTCTTCCACCTTCGACATCAGTCAGGTATTAAATTATACTATGGATATGATCCGTACAATGATGGACGCAGAGGCGGGTTCCCTGTTGCTCTTGGATGATAAGGAACTTGAGTTCAAGACTAGTTTTAATATTGATTTTGAATCCCTTCGTAAACACCGACTAAAACTTGGCCAGGGGATTGCCGGTTATGTGGCATCCGGGGGGGAGGCAGTAATTGTAAATGATGTGAAAGAATCCAGGCATTTTTACCCGGAAGTGGATAAATATACAGGTTTTAAAACAAGGTCTGTGTTGTGTGTGCCGATGATTTCGCAGGGCAATGTGATTGGGGTGATCGAGGTCCTCAATAAGATCAATGGTGACTTTAATGCGAACGATGAGCAGCTTCTACAATCGATCGCTACATCGGTAAGCATTGCCTTGGAGAACGCGAGACTTTACAAAGAAACGCTATCTCGAGCTGAGCATGAACAAGGTATTCGGCACATGTTCCAGAAGTTTGTGCCCAAAGAGATTGTGGACAAGATTATCCTCGGCAAAGATACAGAGACAGCAGTAATAGAAGAATTAAAGTCATTGACATTACTCAATATTGATATACGGAACTTTTCAACCCTCACCAAAATGATTGGACCCCAAAAAACTGTCTCAACACTAAACTATTTCTTTTCTCATATGGGTAATATTGTCTTTAAGCATCAAGGCATTGTTGATAAATACCTGGGTGATGGTTTCCTGGCCATTTTTGGAGCCCCAATTTCAAGCGCCCAGCATGCTGATAATGCTATTACAGCAGCCCTGGACATGAAACAGTCTATGGTGGCCATAAATGACCATATTTTTAAACAAATTGGGGAAAGAGTGTGTATAGGTATCAGTGTTCATACAGGGGAGGTTGTGGTCGGTAACATTGGTTTTGACAGGAAAATGGATTACACAGTTATCGGCGATTCGGTGAATGTTGTTTTCAGGCTGCAGGACCTTACCAAGACCTTTCCTAACAGTATCTTAATTACCGAAACGACGTCTCGGGCCTCTCGGTCTAAACTGGATCTAAAGGAAATCGGAACATATGACATCGGCTACACTCTGGGTGAGCTAAAGGTCTATGAACTTTCGGGCCAGCAAAGTTTCTGATAGACATAATCCTAAAATTAGATGCCATCTTCTTATCTCCTTTCTCACAGAGTTTACCATTCATAAACAGAAGAAGTGAAACGGCGCAGCCGATTTAACTGGGGTTTACCCCGCGAAATTCATGCCAATGAAGAGCGGAGCTCATTTCACTGGGGCTAAAATCTCTGGCTTTTTCTTAATTGGCCTTATTAGGTCTTGACATTTTCATGCATATGGCATAAAATTTCATGAAAATTAGACTCCAGAGGAGATCAGGAATGGCAAACTTACAAATCAAAGGTATTAAAGAAGAATTATATGCGGAGATAAAAAAACTTGCTTCTGCTGAAAACCGATCTGTTAGCCAACAGATTTTATTTTTAGTGAGAGAATATTTAGGCAGAAAGAATCATCTCTCCACGCTTAAGTTGCCAGCCCAGGTTTTGCTGGAACTCTCTGGATCATGGCAGGATAATAAAGGGGCAGAGCAGATTATTACGGAGGTTAAGGGTGCCCGTATAAATTCTAAGAAACTGGCAGAAGGTTTCTAATGTATCTTCTCGACACTGATACGATTATCTTTAACCTCAAAGGGCATGATTCGGTGGAAAAAAATCTGCGTCAGCATTTCCACGATCCTATAAAAATAAGTGTCATTACTTTAATGGAGTTGTATTATGGCGCATATAAGTCCCAGAAAAAGGAAAGCAACCTGGCTAAAATAAAAACGTTAGAAAATTCACTTGAAATTATCACGTTAGGTAAAGAATCGGTTGAAATTTTTGGGATCTATAAGGCTAATTTGGAAAAGGCTGGTACACCATTGGATGATTTTGATTTGATTCTTGCTTCATCTGCTTTAGCCCATAATTTAGTGCTTGTTACAAACAATATGAAACATTTTAAAAGGATAGAAGGTCTCAAACTTACAAACTGGACTGTTTACCCTGAACACCAATTCCTTACCTCCTAAATCTTTACCCCGTTAAATTCACTTTAGTGACAGCTTGGCGGGTTAAATTGACGAAGTCAGCATCGCGTATTTAACTTGTTGTAGCGCATTTAACTGGGGTTTAACCGCTGTGCCTCGTTAAATGAAGTATCTTATTTAACTGGGGCCTGCCCCGTGAAATTTTCACGAAGTGAAACGGCGTAGCCGATTTCACTGGGGTAGCTCCGGGAGATGGTACAGGGGTAATCTGTGGGTTGTTTCCCTTTTCCTCTTTCAGTTAATCACACAATACTCTGAATCGTAAATCATGGAGTCAAGCCATATTTATTGGCCAAGCCTGTGACTTCACACAACTCCTTTGAAATATTCAATGGCTCTCTTTAGTCCATCTTCCAGCTTTATTGTTGGTTCCCAATCAAGCTTTTTCCTGGCAAGCGATATATCTGGTTTACGTTGCAAAGGATCATCCTGGGGGAGAGGTTTAAAGATGATTTCGGATTTACTGCCTGTTAACTCGATAATCCTTTCCGCGAGTTCCAGTATGCTGAATTCATCAGGGTTTCCCAGATTCACGGGGCCGATGAGATCATCGGGGCCATTCATCATTCGAATCATGCCTTCTACCATGTCATCTACATAGCAAAAGGAACGGCTTTGAGATCCATCTCCATACACTGTTATTTTTTGATTGTTCAGAGATTGTACAATAAAATTGCTTACAACTCTCCCATCATTTGGGTGCATCCGTGGCCCATAGGTATTAAAAATCCGTACCACCCTGATATTGACCCTGTTCTGTCGATGATAATCAAAAAAAAGGGTCTCTGCGCAACGCTTCCCTTCATCATAACAGGATCTAAGCCCTATGGTATTGACATTACCCCAGTAATCTTCTTTTTGAGGGTGCACAGCAGGATTACCATATATCTCACTGGTAGAAGCCTGTAGGATTTTGGCCTTGACCCTCTTTGCTAATCCCAGCATGTTGATTGATCCCATCACACTGGTCTTGACAGTTTTAACAGGGTTGTACTGGTAATGGATAGGTGAGGCTGGGCAGGCCAGATTGTAAATCTCATCTGCCTCAATGAAGATTGGTTGAACCAAATCATGACGCATCAATTCAAAATTAGGTTGCCCAAGAAGATGGCTAATATTTCTCTTGCTTCCTGTGAAGAAATTGTCCAGACATAAAACATCATGGCCTTCTTCCACGAGACGATCACAGAGGTGTGAGCCTAAAAAACCAGCTCCGCCGGTTATCAGAATTCTCTTTTGATTGTGTTGCATTATTTTACTTTTCCCTCCTCAAGCTTAGTTTTTACTTAAAATGGGTCAACGGCGGTTTTCCGATTGGAAAAATATTGAAGCCGATATCAAACAATCTCTTATGGTCGAGAATATTTCTACCATCAAAGATAAAAGCGGGCTTTGCCATAGAACGATATATCATTTCAAAATCGAGATTCTTATATGCTTCCCACTCGGTCATAACAGCAATGGCATCACAGCCATCTGAGGCCTCATAGGGATCTTCAACATACGATATGTTTCCCTCGATATTATCCAGGTCGATTTTTGCATTATCCAAGGCCTTTGGATCTGTAATTACTAATTCGGCCTTTTCCTCTATAAGCCTCTTGGAGATAGTTACAGCAGGGCTCTCTCTGGTGTCACCGGTATTGGCTTTGAAGGCGAAACCGAAAAGACAAATCCTTTTGCCTGCTAATGTGTTGAACATAGCGCCGAGCATATTTGTAATAACGCGCTCTTTCTGATACTCATTTATAGTGACCACACCCTGCCAATAATCGGCCACCTCTTCAAGACCATAATGGCGGCAAAGATAGACCAGATTCAGAATATCCTTTTTGAAGCACGATCCGCCGAAGCCAACACTCGCATTTAAAAATTTGTTTCCCAGACGGCTGTCCATGCCCACGGCACGGGCAACCTCAGTAATGTCGGCGTCGGTTTTTTCACAAAGGGCTGAGATGGAATTGATCGATGATATTCTCTGGGCCAAAAAGGCGTTGGCAACAAGCTTTGAAAGCTCGCTACTCCAAACATTAGAGGTTATGATGCGATCCTGTGGTACCCAATTGGCGTAGATCTCTACCAGACTATTCCTGGCTTTTAAACCACTTGGTGTTTCTCTGGATCCAATCAAGACTCTATCAGGGTCTTCCAAGTCCTTGATACCTGTGCCTTCGGCTAAGAATTCAGGGTTTGAAAGGACTTCAAAATGAACCCCATTGTTAGTTGCAGTCAGAATTCTTTCCATGGCCAAAGCGGTTTTGACTGGAAGCGTACTCTTTTCCACGATTACCTTGTTAGATTCAGCAAACTGTCGTATCTGCTTGGCCGTTTTATCCCAATACTGCAAATCAGCGGCCATGCCAATACCGGAGCCGAAAGTCTTGGTTGGCGTATTCACGCTTACGAAGATTATTTCCGCCTTTTTGATTTCCCCCTCAATATCAGTGCTGAAAAAAAGGTTTTTCCCCCTCGATGCTTTGACAATTTCCTCAAGGCCAGGCTCGTAAATGGGAAGATCATCTGAGTTCCATTGGGCAATGCGTGTGGGATTGATATCCACAACTGTGACCCTGTATTGAGGGCATTTATAGGCAATCATGGCCATAGTAGGCCCCCCTACATGGCCAGCCCCTATGCATAGTATCTTTTTTCCGAACTCCATTTCTTTACCTCCACTTGCTATTATGCATTTACAGCCTCATCCTCTTAAGCTCTCTGTTCAAGGATAGAGGGCACTTGTCGCTTTCCTCGCAAGTTACAGTGAATCTCCGCAACCTTACAATGCCATTTTTCACTTGATATGGTGTGTCACTAATGTTACACTGAAATTCAATTTAATTATGGGAGGAAATGCAATGCCAACCCAAAGTCCGCGTGTAAACGTAGTTTTGGACAATTTTCTCTACCAGAATATCCGGCTTTTGGCAGAAAAAGATAATGTATCGTTATCAGCCAAGGTCAGAGATTTGCTTAAAGAGGCTCTGGAAATTCAAGAGGATATCGTCCTTTCTGCATTTACTGAAAAAAGGGAACAATTATGGAATGATGCCAATACGTTGACCCATGATGATGTATGGTCTTAAGACCCTGTTGTTGTGGAAAGACAATGACATACACCCTCAAATACCATCCTGACATCAAAAATACTGACCTGCCTAAGATCGATACGAAAAATAGGAATATGATCAAGAAAGCTATCGAGGAACTGCTTGCAAGGCACCCTGAAATCTATGGGAAACTATTGCAAAGAACCCTTAAAAGTTACTGGAAATTGAGAGTCGGAGATTACCGTGTTATTTTCAAGGTTTCCGGTACCAGTGTTTTCATATTCGGCATAATTCATAGAAAAGAAGCTTACAGGCTCATCGAGAAACGGATAGACGCTTAAGGCCCATATTGTTTATACTTCATCGAGGCCAAAAGCCGGTGTTATGTCAGCTGGTCGGAAGCAACCACGCTTTCTTTCAAGACCTCAGGGTGAGTAACGTCCTTTTCTATAAAATGTTCCAACCCTTTGACAAGACACCGGCGTAAATGCTCAGCCCTGTTCAATATCTCTCTATCACCATTTCCCGCTTTCAGAACCTTCTTTAAATCTAGTCTACCGCAACACTCTCCATTACAGATAAGAGGTAGTTCAACCAACAGACAATCTTCCCCATGAAGATCAGGAGACATACTTGGAACTCCGGTTTTCCAGGATAAATTGGAGGGGCGACCGCCGTTGAAGTATTTTGGATTAAGGTCTATAGATATACCACTAAGGTCAATTTCTTCTGCAGCCTTAATGGTCTGGTCCCAAAGTTCGGAAAGATTATCTGCCTCATAGATCGCCACCTGCTTTCCCAAGAAAGTTCTTCGCTCCCTTCTAATACCAATTTCATCGCTAATGTCTTTAAGCCAGCCGAGGACCTCTTTACCATTGATATATCCCAGATATCGCAATCTGCGGATGGCAAACATGAAAAACACACCAAGTAATAATAGCATCAAGAGTATCAAGGATGTCCGGATATCTCTAAAATATGCAACAGCGAAGGCCATAGCTCCCAAGCAGATCGTAATTCCATAGAGGAGCATGACTGCCCATTGCTTTGAATAACCAAGCTTCAAGAGCCTGTGGTGAAAATGATCTTTGTCAGGATAAAATAGTCTCTGGCCCAGGATAAAACGGCGGATAGCAGACCAAATAGTATCCATAAGGGGAAGCCCCAAGGCGATCATGGGGATTAGGATGCTGACGACAGTATGACTCTTCATGGACCCCAATATGCTCAACGTAGCCAACATGTATCCCAAAAAATAGCTTCCGCTATCACCCAAAAATATGGAAGCAGGATTAAAGTTGTATCGTAAAAATCCGAGGCTTGCACCCGCTAATGAGGCCAATCCGATTGTAACGACAGGGTCTTTACCATCGATCATACATAACGTGAAAAGCACTATGCATACTAAAAAGCTCACCCCTGAAGCCAGCCCATCAAGACCATCGATAAGATTAATGGCATTTATCAGCAGAACAATCCAGAGAACAGTAACAGGCAAGGAAAGCCACCCCAGGTACAAGACAGACGTCCCAGGGATGCCCAGTGTCTCTATCCGGATTCCACCCACATATGCAATCAGACCAGCCAGACCATGGGCCGCGAGTTTCATATTGGGCCCCAAATTTCGAATATCATCCCATAGGCCTACCCCAAAGGCTACACAAGCACCAAGAGCAACGTAAATAATCCGAGGATCCAAGGGTAAATTTTCGAAAATGATGGTGCTGAAAGCAAAACAAGGAACAACAGATAGAAAAAAGGCCAGGAAAATCGCCACGCCTCCTGGTCGTGCTGTCGGGTGTGTATGAACCTTCCTTGCTGAAGGTGTATCTACAAGATGGTATTGCTTTGCAAACCTTGCGACCAGAGGGGTAAGAATTAACGATAACCCCAACGATAGTGAAAATATGGCATAGATTGTTTTCATTGTCTCTGGTACTGCGTTCCTCTTGCAAAGCCATTGTTACCATGGTGCTGTAAAACAATATTCTTAATAAGCGATATTCATGCCAAAAGAACAAGGAACTCTTCTTTTTAAAAATGCTTATATTTCAAGTTGTTATGAAAGGGGATTTCGAAAATAAAAAACTATGGAATCGGCTTCATGGAAGGATATCTAGGGTATTATGGAACAGAATCCACATTATATTGAACTGTGGAAATAGATCAATCAGTGACACCATAGTGCTAACGAAATGGTATATTTGAAGGCCATTCGTAGCAAGAATCATTTTGGAAGGATATTGGCAGCCCTCTCAAGCTCACCTATGCAATCACCTGTTTGCCTCGTGCTCATTATGCACATTTATGTTCAAGCAACCATTTCCAGACAGGAAGCTTACCGAAAACTGCTTTGAGCAGAAATCGGTAAAAAAGGTGGGCATGGGAAAAGACGTAGCCCTGCTGGTCTAATGATGGTTTGAATCCATGATTGTCTTATGTCTTCAATTATGCTATAAAAATATTAATAAAAAAGGAGGTGAAATCATATGCCGGAAATCGCCTTAGAACTCACGTATGAAAAAATACTCGAAGCTGCCGCCAAGCTTACTGAAGAGGATAAAGAACGACTTTTCTTTTCCCTAAATAATGATTACGCGAAAGCTTTAGATGAAATGGGGAAAGAGGCCCGGGAAAGCCATCAACGGGGCGAAAGCATCAGGTTGAAAGATCTCAAATGAAATACGAAATCTTCCTGGCGCCGAGAGCAAAGAAACAATACAAGAGACTTGATCCTCATATTAGAGAAGAAATCAAAACCCTATTATCTGAACTCGAAGATGAACCGTATAATAAAGGTAATCCCCTTAAAGGACTCAACACTGAACTGCGCTACATTAAATTATCTCATACGGGTGTACAGTACCGGGCAGTTTATGATATCGATAAAAAGGGAAAGGAGGTATTAATTGTCTTTTTGGGTTCACGCGAAAACTTTTACAAAGAACTCAGGAGGTTTATCCGTTAATAATTTATCCACTATTAACTTTCCCTTCTTCCACGGCGGAAATGGGCCCTGCCTTCTCTGAATAACTGGGGGAAGGGAAGGAAACAGAATGTTGGGACCAGAAGCATGCGGACAAAGGTCTTTCTTGGTTGCTGGGGCAACCTGTAAAGCCACATCAAGGAAACGTTTCAGGAAAGATTCCCTGACTATGGTTGCTGGGATAGAATGTACCATGCCTATCCGGTTGACACAGGTCGGCGTTTTGGGGTATGATCCTACGCATGTCAGATTACCCCCGGACTCTGTTAGAGTTTCAGCATCTCTTCCCTGATGAGACGGCCTGCGTTCGCCATCTG
>Ga0315547_1000490_pt1 | contig 39236 bp, 31 predicted proteins | sample SalMarSW160240MG_2_FD_202542 | JGI IMG/M metagenome (GOLD analysis project Ga0315547, IMG submission 202542) | Salt marsh sediment microbial communities from the Plum Island Ecosystem LTER, Massachusetts, United States - Salt Marsh Sediment SW1601-240 ...
GAAAAGACCAAAGATGTAGCCGGTGATGGAACAACTACAGCTACCCTGCTCACTCAACACATTATACGTGAGGGACTGAAACATGTTATGGCGGGAGTCAATCCTACTCATTTGCGCAAAGGAATGGAAAAAGCAGTAAAGGCAGTGGTAGAAGAAATAAAAAAAACAAGTAAGATGGTCAAAGATAAAAAGTCAATTGGGCAAGTAGCTACAGTTGCTGCTTCTAATGATGCCAGTGTGGGTGACTTAATCGCTGATGCTATGGAAAAAGTAGGAGAGAATGGTGTTATTACTATTGAAGAAGGAAAAACGGCTGAAACCAATCTAGAGATGGTAGAAGGAATGCAATTCGACCGAGGATACCTCTCCCCTTATTTTGTCACCAATGCAGAAAAGATGGAAGTGGTATTAGAGGATGCCTATATCCTTCTACATGATAAGAAGATAAGCAATGTCAAAGACATACTGCCTCTTTTAGAAAAGGTTGCCAATACCGGAAAGTCTTTCCTCATCATTGCCGAAGACTTAGAAGGAGAAGCTTTGGCTACTTTGGTGGTTAACAAAATAAGAGGCACTTTGAAGTGTGCAGCAGTTAAAGCTCCCGGCTTTGGAGATAGAAGAAAATCTATGCTGGAGGATATTGCTACGCTCACTGGTGGACAGGTAATAGCAGAAGACCTGGGATTAAAACTAGAGAATATAGATATTTCTATGCTGGGACAGACAAAAAGAGTAAGAATTGATAATGAAAACACTACCATTATCGAAGGCAAGGGCAAGCGAAAAGAGATTGAAGCCAGAATTGCCCAGATAAAACTACAAAGGGACGAAACTGATTCTGATTACGATAGAGAAAAATTAGAAGAAAGGCTGGCCAAACTAGCCGGGGGTGTTGCGGTAATCAATGTGGGAGCTGCAACAGAAGCGGAGATGAAAACCAATAAAGCTCGAATGGAAGATGCAGTAGCAGCCACCAGAGCTGCGGTAGAAGAAGGAATAGTCCCCGGTGGAGGAGTGACTCTCCTCAAAATTGCACCAGCCCTAGAGAAACTTAAAACAGAAAATATCGATGAAAAAATTGGTATCAATATAATCAAAAACTCCCTCAAGGCTCCTTTAAGGAAGATCGCTGAGAATGCTGGCTTAGAGGGGGGAGTAGTGATAGAAAAAGTTATGGGTAAAGAAGCCGGTTATGGACTCAATGCGGAAACAGGAAAATATGAAAACCTTATAGAAGCCGGAGTAATAGACCCGGCAAAGGTAGTGAGAGCAACCATTCAAAATGCATCCAGTATTGCCAACTTGATTCTGACCACGGAAGCCCTGGTTACTGATATTCCTGAAGAGAAGCCAAGTATGCCAGCAATGCCACCAGGAGGCGGAATGCCACCAGGAGGCGGAATGTACTAAACCTATAAACAAAAAAAATAGAGGGGAAGTTTATAAAAAAGAAAAAAGGGCGGAGGAGAAATCCTCTGCCCTTTTTTTAAGCGTTATCATCCTTCTCTGATGCTTGCCCCTAAATCTATCTTCAAAAGATTAATTATTTTTTCCTGAACCCGGTCAACTTCTTTGTCTGTCAAAGTTCTATCTGAAGCACGAAAGACCAAAGAAAAAGCAAGACTTTTATATCCTGGTGGCATTCCTTCCCCTCTATAAAGATCAAAAAAATCTACCCTCTCCAGCCATTTCCCTCCTTTGAGAATCCCCTGCTTTACGTCTTTTGCTGAAATGTTTTCTGCAACAATAATAGCCAAGTCTCGCCTGAGAGCAGGAAACCTGGGTAAATGACGAGATCTCTTTCCTTCATCAGAAAAAGCCATAAGACGAGAAAAGTCAAACTCAAATAGATAAATAGAGGAAGGGAGCTTTAAATTTTTGGCAACTCCCTGCTCCAGTCTACCCAATGCTCCCAGCACTACATTTCCCTTTAAAACGGAAGCCTTTTGTCTATTGGAAAGATAAGCACAATCACAGGAAACAAAATCTACTTCCTTTATACCCAAACCTTCCAGTAAAGTCTCTACTATCCCTTTTATATGGAAAAAGTCAAAATTATCCTCATAGACCAATCCTCCTACTGAAGAAATCTCTTTCAGAGGATGAATATTTTGAAAGACTTCGGACACTTCAAATATCCGCAATTGCTCTATGCTCTGAGTGAGATTATAAGAGGCAACTTTCAATAGACGAGGGAAAAGATGGGGCATTAAGAATTCTTGCTGAGAAGAAAGAGGATTTCTAATTTTTATTTTTTTCTGAGAAAGTAGGTTTGTCCTTCTGAAAATATCTCCTTCAGCAAAGGGGACCGAAATCACCTCATAAAAGCCTAATCCTTTTAGAATTTCTCTCACCCTCTCTTTACGCTGTTCCTCGAGGTCTTCACCAATTTTCTTGTTCACCAGAGAAGGAAGACTTGTTCTTAACCGGTTATATCCATAAAATCTTATTATTTCCTCAATGAGGTCTATTTCCCTGCTTACATCGGTTCGGAAAGAAGGAACACTCACTTTCCAATCTCCATTTTTTTTCTCAACCTTAAATTGTAAATTTTCTAGAATCTTTTTCATGCGTAAGGGGGCGACCCTATTCCCCAGAATACGATGAACTCGTGCCGGCCGAAGAGTAATCCACCTTTTTTTTACTGGCAACTTCCCCCTTTCCAGAATTCTCTCAAATTTCCCTCCTGCTATTTTTTCTATAAGAAGAGAAGCCCTCTCTAGAGCTCCCCTGACTCCTGAGGAATCTACTCTTCTTCCAAATCTAGAAGATGCCTCTGTGGTCAAACCTATCTTTTTTGAGGTACGTTGAATAGATGAAGAATCAAAATATGCTGACTCTAGTAAAATATCCACCGTAGAATTTGTTACCTGGGTATCTTTTCCTCCCATGATTCCAGCCAGAGCTACTGGACGAGTCGAATCAGCGATAACGAGCATATCTTCATCAAGTTCCCGTCTGATATCGTCCAGGGTGACCAGAAATTCGCTCTTTTTCGCTCGGCGAACTATTATCTTCTTATCCTCAAGAAATCTATAATCAAAGGCATGCAGGGGCTGTCCCATTTCCCATAAAACATAATTGGTAATATCTACAATGTTATTGATGGGTACGGCTCCGGCAATTAGAATTTTATGGCGCAGCCAATGAGGAGAAGGTCCTATCTTCACATTCCTTATAAGATGAGCACTATAATAAGGGCAAAGAGCGATATCTTTTATCTCTATATCAATTTGATGCCCTTTTTGTTTTTTATCATCCCTTACTCCAAAGGAAGGGAGATGAAGGCTTTCACCAGTTAGAGCAGCAATTTCACGAGCTACTCCTATCATTGACAGGCAATCTCCCCGGTTGGAAGTTATCTCCAAATCCAATACAATATCTTCTAAATCCAGGGCCTGAGAAAGATTTATCCCTAAAAGCAAATGAGAAGGAAGGGGCATAACTCCAGATTGATCCTCTCCTAATCCAAGTTCATTTTCTGAACAAATCATTCCCGGAGAATCAATCCCTCGCACTTTTATTTTCTTTACCCTTATCCCTCCTTTAAGTCTGGCTCCCTCCAAAGCTACAGGAACAAGCATTTCTTCTTTTATGTTAGGAGCCCCACAAACCAAAGAAATAGTCTCTCTGCCGACATCTACTCTAACTACTTTTATCTTATCAGCATTAGGGTGATTTTCAATGGAAACAATCTTTCCTACTACTATCTTCTCCAGTTTTCCAAAATATTCTATGTTCTTTACCTCAAGACCTAAGCGGGTTAACTGTTCAGCCAATTCCTGAGGAGAAAAAGAAAAATTCACTATTTCCTGAAGACGTTTATAGGAAACTCTCATTTTATCCTTCTTGTTCTATTTCGCATGATTAGCCTAGTGCCCATAAAGGTATACCCGTTAATAGAAGGCTTAATCTGAAAACCATTGCAAAAATAATACTGAAAACTCCACTCATAAAAAGAATGATAAGTATTATAAAGCCAAAGCGCCCTATACTATTTATGGCGTAGGCATACTTCTCTGGCAGAAGTCCGGTTAAAATTCTTGACCCATCCAGAGGCGGAATGGGAATAAGGTTAAAGAAACCCAGAAGTAAATTGATGGCTACCCCATAAAAGAGGATTACCGTTCCCAGGGAAGCAGATATAGGTAAAAGGCGGGCAAGCAAAGCCAGAACAAGAGCTACAGCAAAGTTGGCAGCAGGTCCTGATAAGCCAATCCACATCATATCTCGCTTGGGATTGTTCAAATTATAGGGATTAATGGGCACTGGCTTAGCCCAGCCAAACAAAATAGCCTGGCCTCCCATTAAACTCCACAAAAGCATAATACCAGGCAGAAGAATGGAACCAATGGGGTCCAGATGCGGAATAGGATTGAGGGTAATTCTTCCTGCCTGCCGAGCTGTAGGGTCACCCAAACGTTCAGCAGCCAGTCCATGGGCACACTCGTGTAAAATTATAGAAAAAAGCACCACTACCAATAAAAAGAGTAACGGCAGCACTGTCATTGAGTTTCCTCCTTTAATTTCACCACTGAACACAGATATACGTAGATTGAAAAAAGATAGCAGAAAAGATTCTGGGCCTTAATTCTAAAAATTCTTTAGTTTTGTTCTGAATTTATCTTGCCAAAATCTGCGTTCTAATTAACCTTCTCCAGGGGAAATTTATCTTTAATATAACCGAGCTCTTCTTCTTTTGTCTCTATTTTCCCATCTAACTTAGCTTTCTTGAGCTCCTCTAGAATCTGAGTAAATTCTGGAGAGGGTTTATACCCCATCTGCTTTAAATCATTTCCATCAACCTTAATTTTAATATTTTTCAATTTAGATAAATAGTCAAATATACACTTTTCTATCCCCTTTTCTTCTGCCCTGGCTATAGTAAAAAGAAGAATTTCCTGGGAAAGAGGCTGGAGAAGATAATAAATAGAACTAGGTTTGAGAAATTCACTCGTCTTTAATTTTTCCTCGAGCTCTTTCGCCTTATTTTTGCCTTTAAGAATAGATTCTCTTTCCTCTTTATTAAATCTATATTTTCGGCAAAACTCTTCTAATTCAGCTCCATTCAAATCTTCTAATAATAAAAGGAGTCTAATCAACCATCTCTTTGCTCTTTTATTAAAGAGAATCTCAAAACGGGCAAAAACATCTACCAGCCGATCCAGCTTCTCTTCTTTTTCTTCATCTAACCTCATCCTGGGATGAAGAGTCTTAAGAACACCTAGCTCTTGCATTCTCTTAAGGCCTCTGCCAGGTCTATCCTCTTCCAGAATCTGGACTAATTCTTCTCGAATTCTTTCTCCGCTCAATTCTTGCAATATATTCCTTCTAAGGGCATCTTCGATCAACCTGAGAGTCTTATCTTCCATGGTGAATCCATATCTCTGCTCAAACCTGATGGCCCGAAAGATCCTGGTAGGGTCCTCAATGAAGCTCTCATTATGGAGAACCCTTACCCTCTTCTCTTTAATGTCTTTTTGCCCGGCAAAAAAATCTATCAGATTGCCAAAGCTATTCAGATTAATATCAATGGCCATAGTATTTACAGTAAAATCCCGCCGGAAAACGTCCTCCCGTAAAGAAGCTGGTGTTACCCTGGGCAGAGAAGCCGGACGGGGATAGAATTCCCGCCGAGAAGTGGCAATGTCTAGCTTGAAACCATCAGGAAAAATGAGAACAGCCGTACCAAAGTCTTTGTGCGTCTTTACCTTTCCTGCCACTTCATCAGCAAATTGAATGGCAAAATCGATTCCATTTCCTTCTATAACCAGGTCTATATCCAGGTTTTCTATCCCCAGTAAGAGATCTCGCACAAATCCTCCCACAATAAAAGCCCTATATCCCATCTTATTAGCTACTTTTCCTGCTTGCCAGAGCAATCTTTGAATTTTTTCAGAAACTCTTTTTTCTAATAAATCTTTGAGGCTGCGAAGATTTTCTTCTCGGGAGTCCTCCCTTCTTTGATGAAAAGCATCCAGAAGATCGGAACCCGTAATAATCCCTACTAACTTACCTTCCTCCAATACGAAAAGTACCCCTGCCTCTTCCTCCATCATCAACTCTTGAGCTCTTTTGATAGAAATAAAAGGAGAACAGGTAATAATCTTAGGGGTGATATAGCTTTTCAAAGGAGCATTGCCAGAGTTATGAGCTATCAGCCGGTCTATTCTTTCTTGAGAAATCATTCCTAACACCTTACTATTCTCCACCACTGGCAGAAATGCTATCTTGTGCTTCTTCAGTAAAATCTGAGCTTCCTTCACTAGCATTTGGGGAGTAGCTGTCTCTCTAGGAGGGCTCATTATTTTACCTATAGTCAGTCGGGGCTCTATTTTATCTTTCAATACCTGGCTGAGCCTTTGCTCTATTTCTTTAGAGTCTGCTCCCTTAATAAGAGCAGAAGCAGCAAAATTATGTCCTCCTCCTCCAAAAGGAGAAAGAATCTCGCCTACATTAACAGAAGGCGTACGGGAGCGAGCCATAAGATAAACTCTATCCTTTGATTTAATCAGAACAAATACCACTTCTAGATTCTTTAAATCAATTAATTTATGCAAAGGAAGGGAAAGTCCTCCTATAAATTCATCTATCTCGGTAACTATTACAACTATTTCTACCCCGTTGATTAGCTTTGTTTGGGCTTTTTTCAAAAAATCATCAAGCAGCAGAGTCTGTTTTTCTGTTAATCCTCTATTAAGAAAACTAGAGATTAATTCAAGGTTTGCTCCCTGGGAAAGTAGATAAGCTGATGCCTCCAGATCCAGGGGTGTAGTAGAAGTAAAACTTAAAGAGCCAGTATCTTCGTAAATCCCCAGGAGAAGAAGAGTCGCTTCTGCTGGACTAATGGAAATCCTTCTTTTTCTTATCAGAGAGACAAGAAGGCTGGTGGTAGCTCCTACTTCCTGGCAAATACCCCCTTCACCTTCTATATCTTCAGGATGAGGCGGATGGTGGTCATAGATATGAATCTCCACTCCTTTGCGCGAGATAAGTTGATTGAAAATACCTATTCTGTTGAGCCAGCGTGTATCCACAAGAATCAATCGTTTTACTTTGTCTAAATCGATATCTTCCGGCGGGATATCCTTCAATAAACTCCCATATAAACAAATAAACTGCTTCACCTCTTTAGCCACTGAGCCGGGGAAAGAGAGCTTCGCCTCTGGATAGAGTTTTCTTGCCGCCACCATAGAGGCCAAAGCATCAAAATCGGTCCCTGTATGGGTGGTAATTATCTCCATAGTTTATTTATCAAGCCCTCCTTGCCTTAAAATATGCCTCAGGACAATTTTCTTCCGTCGCTGCATTTCGTTGCTAGTTGCTCGTTGCTAGTATCTCGTAAGAAAAGACCTTAAAATCTACAAAGCAATGCTATTGACGCAATACGATTTACGTACTTCTTTCTCTTCCCCTCGCAAAGAGGGAGCACGAGCAACTAGCGACAAGCAACGAGCAACTGATTTTAAGGAATGTCCTTCGGCAGCCGTGTGAATCGCCAGCCTTCTAAGTTAAGGACAAATTTCTTAACATTCTCCAAAATCTTTTTGAAATTCCTATGCGCTAAAATAGCAAATCGAAGCTAATTGTCAAACTTAATTATTGAGATTTATTGAAATCTCTAAAAAGGGGAGAGAAGATATTTGAGAGCAGAGTTATTTCTTTATCACCTGAGGATTGACCATTGCTCCAGGCAGCCCTCCTTTTAAGACGGATAGTACTGCCTCAGCCGTTTTGGTCTTCAGATAAGCAAAGGACTCCTCTGAGTAGAAAGAAACGTGAGGCGTGATAATGAGGTTATTTAACTCTAAGAGGGGATTTTTCCAGTCAGGTGGCTCCTTTTCCATAACATCCAAAGCTGCCCCAGCAATCCACTTCTCTTCAAGAGCTTTATAAAGAGTTTTCTCATCAATAATAGAGCCCCTGGCGGTATTTATCAAATAAGCACTTTTTTTCATGGCTCTTAGCTCATTTTCTCCAAAAATATGCCTTGTTTTTCTGGTTAAGGGAGCATGGATAGATATAAAGTCTGAATCCGATAATAATTGAGGAAATCCAACCAACTCTATTCCTGTATTAACTTTTGTAGTATAAGGATCATAAGCGATAATTTTAAAGCCAAATTTTGAGGTTTTCTCAGCTACTGTTCGGCCAATTTCTCCTAGGCCGAAAAGGCCAAGAATTCTTCCTTGAGTTCGCAGAACGGGCCTGGCTAAAGCAAAGTCCCATATTTTTTGTTTTACTAAATTGTCGAATAAAGTTATCTTTCGTGCGCAGGCTAAGATTAAAGCCACAGCATGGGTAGATACCTCATCAACGCAATAACCAGGAAGATTAGCCACAATAATTCCATACTCAGTAGCAGCCTCTACATCGATATTATCCACTCCTATTCCGTAGCGAGCAATAACTTTACACCTCTTTAGTAATTTAATTACCCTTCTGGTTATAGGTGCATATTGATTAATTATTCCATCAGCGTCCCTGGCAGCTTCTATGACTTCCTCTTCCGTAGTACAATGAGCCACTACAAATTCTGGATTAATTTCATTCAGCACCTTTCTTTCCAGCTCTAGAGAAGAGTGATCACAATCAGTTACCACTACTATTGGTCTTCTGTTAGTCTTAGACACTCTAATCTCCTTTTGTAAGTATGTTATGTTTCACAAATGCTTCCCTGTTTTTACTAGATCATTTGTTTTGGTAAGTAACGATGGTCTGGGTAATAATCTCTGCTGCTTATATTACCTCTCTTACCTCTACCCATTCATCTTTAGAATGAGCTTAGAGGATATTGCCAGGACCAAAAACAGGAGTAAAAATCAATGGGTTTTAGTGAAAACCAAGAGAACTTTGATGGTTTTTCCTGAATGTTTATCCAATAATTCAAAGGCTGCATTAATATCTTTGATATTGAACTCATCAGTGATTAATTTTCTTACTTTGTTTTTTATCGAAGGTAAAATAGCTAATACATAGGGAAACAACTTATTATTGAGTCTCGATCCCTTAAAATCTAGCTCTTTTCTTATTAAGTCGATAGGTGAAATCCTTACAGAGTCATTGGTCAATCCCAGGATTACTATTCTTCCGGCAGAAGAGGCTATTTTTATCGAATCCTCAACAGCCTTAGAGGTACCTGTAGCTTCAATAACTACGGAAGCACCATCACCCTTTGTAAACTCAGTAATGGCCTCCATCAAATCTTCTTCCCTTACATTTACTACTTTATCGGCTCCCAATTCTCTAGCTAATTTTAGCCTGTCTGGAATAAGGTCAGCTACAATTACTTTACAATTCTTGCTTTTAGCAATTAATAAAGAGGCTAATCCTATGGTTCCAGCACCTAAAATTGCCACCGTATCCTCACCAGATACATCTGCACGATTATTTGCTTGGACTCCAATCGATAATGGCTCAGTCAATGCTAAAATCTCGGGCGATATATCCTCTGGCGCTTTATAAACGATATCGGCGGGAACTGTTATATATTCACTGAAACCACCATCAATATGAACACCCATCACCTTTACATCCCTGCAACAATTGCCCCTCCCCACTCTACATGCATAGCATTTTCCACAGCTAAATACAGGGTCCACTGTAACTAAATCCCCTCTACGCAGTTTCTTAATACCTTCTCCCACTTCAGCAATCTCACCGGCTATCTCGTGTCCTAAAACTCTGGGATAACTCAGGAAGGGTTGCGTTCCTCTATACGCATGGAGATCAGAGCCACATATACCTGCAACCAGCACTTTTATTAACACTTCTTTTTTCTTCGCTACCGGAACATCTAACTCCAGAAGCTTAATCTTGAATGGTTCTTCCAGGACAGCTTTTAACATTAATAACCTCTCTAGCTAGCAATAATTTTTAATTCAAGCCTGATATTGCCTGAGTTTTTTCTTCATTAATCTCTATTCCCAGGCTAAGTCCTTCTGGTACCCCAAAATAGCCCTGCTCAATTTCCAGCGGATGGTCTAATATATCATCATTCTCTTCCTGGCCATCCATTTCATATCTAAGCACGAGGGTGGTATTTCTTATATACTTTTTTCAAACGTTCTTGACTAATGTGAGTATATATCTGAGTAGTATCAATATTGGCATGGCCCAAAAGCTCCTGAACAACACGCAGGTCAGCATCTCCAGAAAGAAGATGGGTGGCAAAAGAGTGGCGAAGGGTATGAGGAGATATATTTTTGACCAAACCAGCCTTACTGGCGTATTTTTTGATAATCTTCCAGCAGGCCTGCCGGGAAATCCTATTTCCATAACGATTGCAGAACAGAGGAACTTCTCTTTTCTTTTCTTCTCCCTTTTCCTCTAAGTACCTATTTATCCAGGAGCAGGCTTTTCCTCCTAAGGGGAGAAGATGTTCTTTGGACCCTTTTCCTGAAACCTTGAGCCATCCTTTTCTCAAGTTGAGATCGGTGGTATTCAGATTGACTAACTCTGATATACGTAACCCTGCTCCGTACAAGACTTCTAAGATGGTCCGATCTCGGATTCCATATAAATTATCTAATGAAGGAGCATTTATAAGGCTGTCTACTTCTTTTTCGGAGAGATAGATAGGTATCTTTCTTCCTCGAGGCGGGAAGCTAATCTCTTCCAGGGGATTATGGTCAATTTTACCCTCGATATAAAGGAATCTATAAAAAGTCCTGATAACAGATAGTTTTCGACTTATACTGGAAGGAGCACATTTTTTCTCCCTCAATCGAGCTACATATTCCCCTATGAGAGTAGAATCTGCTTTAAGAATATCTCCTTTCAACCACTTGCTATATTGTAGTAAATCTCTTTTATAAGCATCTATGGTATTAGAAGAAAGACCTCGTTCTACGCTTAAGTATTCAAGAAATATCTCGGACAATTTCTTCCGTCGCTGCATAGTAGCCTTTTATTATTTCTACTTAGCTTCTCGTTTCGGGAAATATATGAAAGACTTTGAAGGGGGAAACATCCCCCCTCAACGGCCTTCGGCCTGCTCCCCCCAAGTTCGAAAAAAGGCAGAGCATCGTCGCTTTGCTCCTCAAACAGTATATTTTTCTTTTTCCTCAACTCGAAGCTTCGTTAAGGTAGCTCCTATAAGGCTTCTTCAGAAAATGTCCTTCGACAGCATAAAGATTTCTATACTTCAAGAAAACCGAAGAACATCTTTCTCTACCTAGCTGATTCTACTACGAGACAAACCTTGCTCCCTCTCGTAAGGCTTTTTCATTTAAGGGAAGGAGATTGAGTCGATTAGGGGAAATTACCTCAGGGAAAGACTCAACTAAACTTTCCAGCGATACTGCTTTCGACTTCTTAACCCATGCTCCCAAAGCCACCATATTGGCAACCCGGGAATCTCCTATTTTCTCGGCAATTTTATTAGCCGGAATTCTTATTATCTCTATATCATCTCTAACCAATTCATCCCTGATTAAAGAAGTATTTATGAGAGCTTGCCCACCCTTTTTAATTCTAGGGAAGAACTTTAAATAAGAAGGCTGACTCATCATAATTATGTTTTGAGGATGAGAGACAATAGGTGAAGCAATGGACGAGGTAGATAGTATTACCGTACAATTGGCCGTCCCTCCACGCATCTCTGCCCCATAAGAGGGGAAATAGACTACTTCTTTACTCTCTTTTAATCCGGCATAGGAAAGAAGCTTTCCAGTAAATATTATTCCTTGTCCACCGAATCCAGCTATCAATAGGTCTTCATACATAATTCGTTGCTCGTTACTCCTATCTCGTGATGCGTATTGCGCAATACGATATACACAATACGATATACGAGAATTACATTGCTCCTTTGGCTAATTGCACGCCCTCTCCAATAATTCTATTGAGCCTAACCTCATTAGTTGCTTCGGCATAGACCCTTACCTTAGGCTCAGTTCCTGAAGGTCGAATGAGAAGCCAGCTATCATCTTTCATAATAAATTTAATTCCATCAATGGTCTTTATTTCCCTAAGAGGAACTCCTCCTAAAGAAGAAGGAGCAGAAGATGAAAGCTTCTTTATCATCTTTGATTTACTCACTCCCACCTCTTCAAAATCCACCCGCTTGAAAAAGGAAGCACCAAACCTATCTTCCATATTGTTTAGAATAAGAGAGAGAGATTTATTAATTTTAGTAACCATCTCTACAAAAAGAAGGGAAGAAAGAATTCCGTCCCTCTCCATAAGATAACCTCGGAAGCCATATCCTCCGCTTTCCTCTCCTCCTAAGAGAATCTCTTTCTCCTGCATTTTGTGGCAAACATATTTAAATCCTACCGGCACCTCATCCAAAGAGAGAGCAAATTCCCTGGCTATTCTTTCCGGCTGATAGCCCAGAGAAACCGTCTTTACCACTCCTCCTCTCATTTTTCTTTCTTCCACCAGGTACAAGAGAAGAAGGGAGAAAACCTGATGAGGAGTAAGATACCTCCCCTTATCATCCACCACCCCTACCCTATCTGCATCTCCATCTGTAGCTATTCCCAGATCCGCTCCTACCTCCCTTACCTTTCTTTTTAAATCCTCTAAATTTTTTTCGATAGGCTCAGGGTTTAAACCCCCAAAGCCAGGATTATACTTATGGTGAATCGTAGTTACCTCGCATTCTGACTTAGCCAGGAGCTTCTCAATAAACCCATCTCCTACTCCAAACATAGAATCATGAACTATCTTAAGACGGGCTTTTCTTATTAAATTCTTATCAAGAAAGGATTCAACCTTTTTTAAATATCCTCTGGCAAGGTCTTCTATTTTTATCAATCCTTTTTTGGCTGCCTCTTTTAAGGCAAGCTTTCTTACTTTATTTTTGCCCAAAAAAGCTTCTATTCTTTCTGTAACTTCAGCAGGAGCTGAGCCCCCAAAAGAAGCTCTAATTTTTATGCCATTAAATTTGGGAGGATTATGAGATGCAGTGACAATCGCTCCTCCGGCTAACTCCTTATCTTCTATAGCAAAAGATATGCACTGAGTGGGAATGTCCTCTGAGGAAAGTACTACAAAGATGCCATTGCCGGCTAATACTTCTGCCATTTCTTGAGCAAATTCTCTAGACAAAAAACGAGCATCATACCCTACTGCTAATCTTTTTTCCTTATCGGGCTGAGTTTGATAATAGTCAGCTATAGCTTGGGCAACTTTGGCTACATTGGCAAAGGTGAAATCATCAGCAATTACTGCCCGCCAACCATCAGTGCCAAACTTAATTTTTCCCATATACTCTTCCTTTAATAAAGAAATTCTACCTCCTTTTTTAACCTACTTATCCTACTATGCTCCATAAATAATGTCAAACACGGAACACGCTCCTCTCAATACTCCTTTCTTGACCAACAGATAACAAAAGATTATCATATATAAACCATAAAAAAATCGAGAATTGGACTACTCTAAATAAAAGGGGTTCTGGGAAATGGATGTGGTAGGATTCGGAGCTTTAAATATAGACATGGTCTATGAAGTAGATGATTTAGCCTCCTTAGAAATAGAGAGGGGAAGAGAAAGAATGGGGAGCTATGAAGAGTTTAAAGATCTTTTAAAATTTTTGAAGAATAAGGGTAAGTTAAGAATGAAAAGTGGAGGAGGCTCAGCGGCTAATACCATCTATGCCTTAGGTAGGATGGGATTTTCTTGTGGGTATCTGGGCAAGACAGGTAAAGATGAAGAAGGCGCTTTTTTACAGAAGGAATTAAAGGAAGCCGGGGTAGACACCCATAAAATTAGACAAAACACAAGGAGTGGAATATGCCTTGTTTTACTGGATAAAAGTAAAGACAGAAGTATTATCATTCTTCCTAACGCTAATGACACCTTATCCTACTCAGAGCTTGATATTGATTATATTAATAAAGCTCAATTTTTACATATAAGTTCCTTTATAGGCAGAATACCTTTTGAGGCGCAAAAGCTAGTAGCCACAAAAACCAAGGTCAAAATAAGTTTCAATCCAGGAGAGCCTCACGCCACAAAAGGGATAAAAGAGCTTGCTCCCATTTTAGAACACTCATTTATTCTCTTTCTCTCTCAGAGAGAGGCAGAGATTTTAACCAATAAAGATTACAAGGAAGGAGTAAAGAAACTGCTCGGTTATGGAATAGAAATTATTGCCTGCACCCTGGGAAAAAAGGGCTCCTATGTTTTATCCAGGGATAAAGAGCTAGAAGTTCCAGCAGACAAGTCAGAAGTAATAGACACCACTGGTGCAGGCGATGTCTATACAGCAGGATTTCTGGCTGGTCTTCTAAAAAAGCTTCCTCTGTTTGAATGTGCCAGATTGGCCAACAGAGCAGCTGCTCAAAGCATAAAAGGATATGGGCGGAATTCTTATCCAGATAAGTACTTTCTCAACAGTTCATAGTTATGAGTTCATAGTTCATCGATAGAAAAAAACAAGAAAATGGTAAGTGGTGAGTGACGCCCTCTCTCCTGTGGGGAGAGGGATGGGATGAGGGGAAAAATTAACCAAGTTAACTAGCGGGCTAGTAGGTCAATGAACAACGAACTACGAACAATGAACAAAACAAGGGAAGAGAGTAGAGTGAAAGATAAGACCTATCAAATTGGTTGGTTTTCCACTGGAAGAGACGACGCGGCAGGTCAGCTTCTCAAAGTAGTTTATGACAACATCAGAAAAAACAAATTAAAAAATCTTGCCATTAGTTTTGTTTTCAGCGATAGAATAAAAGGAGAAAAAAAAGAAAGTGACTGCTTTTTTCGCCTGGTAGAAAATTTGAGGATTAACCTGATAACCTTCTCCTCACGAAAGTTTAAACCTGAGATGAGAAAGAAGAGGCTAAAATCAGCTAAGAAAGGAAATTCTGCGCTAATAAACCATTGGCGTAATCTCTATCACTTAGAAGTAATAAAGCTCATTGATGAATTTCGCATTGACCTTATTGTTCTGGCCGGTTATATGCTCATTGTAGGAAGAGACTTATGCCATAATTATCCTATGATAAATCTTCATCCGGCTCTTCCTGGCGGTCCCAGGGGGACCTGGCAGGAGGTAATATGGGAATTGATTAAACAAAAGGCTAAAGAAAGTGGGGTAATGATGCACCTGGTCACACCTCAACTTGACGCCGGACCTACTCTAACATACTGTAGTTTTTCCTTAAAGGGAGATAAGTTCGATTCTCTCTGGAAAAAGATGGAAGAGAAACTGAAAAGAAAAACTCTAGAAAAAATCAAAGAAGAAGAGGGAGAAGAGGAGCCCCTCTTTAAAAAAATTAGGGAAGAAGGAGTAAAACGGGAATTACCTTTAATTTCTTACACTCTTAAGGCAATCTCAGAAGAGAAAATAAAAATAGAAGAGAGAAAAATTATATCAGAAGGACAAGAAATAGATGGATATTGTCTAAATGAAGAGATAGAAAAAGAAACAAAAAATGAAACAGGTTAATCTGGATTGTGAAGGTCCCATAACCAAAAACGACAATGCCCTGGAAATCTCACGCTATTTTCTACCTGAGGGAGAGAAATTCTTTTTCCTCCTAAGCAGGTATGACGATTTTCTGGCTGATATTATCAAGAGAAAAGGATATAGGGCTGGAACAACCCTGGCTTTCATCCTTCCTTTCTTAAAAGCCTACGGGGCTAGCAATAAAACAATAAAAGATTATTCCCGAAATCATCTTAACCTTGTTCCGGGGGCTAAAAAAACACTTTCTTATCTGAGGGAGAAGATGCCTACTTTCATTATCAGCACAAGCTACCAACATTACATAGAAGCATTATGTGATGCGACAGGCTTCCCAGTAAAGAATACATACTCTACGATTTTGGATTTGGACAAATACAAGATCCTTAGGGAGGAGACAAAACGATTAAAGAAACTACTTCAAGAAATCATAGCTTTACCTTCTCTTAATCTCTCAGGAGTGAAGAAAAAGGAAGATTTATCCCTAAAGATGCAAAAAACAGTACAGCAATTAAATGAGATTTTTCAAAAAGAGATTCCCTCTATGGAATGTGGCAGAATATTAAAGGAAGTCAATCCTGTGGGAGGAGAAGAGAAAGTAAAGGCTGTGCTTGACTCTATCCAGAAAACAGGAGTAAAACTCCGAGATGTAATGTATGTAGGAGACAGCATCACTGATGTGGAAGCTCTAAATCTAGTCAAGGAAGGAGGCCTGGCTATCTCTTTTAATGGCAATGCTTACGCTTTAAGGGCAGCCGAGATAGCCTGCATTTCCCCTCATACCCTTCCTCTGGAAATCTTAGCCGAAGTCTTTTGTCAAGAAGGTAAAAAAGAAGTTCTTAATCTGGTGAAAAAATGGCCTAATACTTTAGGAAGGAAAACAAAGGAAAAGATTCTTACTTTTAAACCCTCCCCTCAGTTAGAGATAATAAAAAGGAACAATTTGACAGATTTGATTAAAAAAAGTGAGAAAATGCGAAAAGAATTAAGAGGAGAAATAGTAGGAAAATTAGGATAACTTTTTTTCTTCTTTTTCCCACTTTTCATAGAGAAGTTCCAGTTTTTTTGAAATCTCTCCATATTTTCTGGTTAATTCATTCACTTTATCTGGATGGCGGCAGACTTCGACATCTGCCAGTTTCTTAGTTACTCTTTCTCTCTCTTCTTCCAGGAGGGTAACTTCAGCCTCGATATCTGCAAAGTTATTCAGGGAAAAGGTATTTTTCGGGGATTTCTTTATACTCTTTTTTCGCTCGTCTGATTTTTCTCTCTTTTTTTGCTGAGCTATTTTTGTGGATTTTGTCTCTCCCTTTCTTTTCTCCAAGAAATGGGAATAGTTACCCCAATATAGCTTAACCTCGCCATCTCTGCTAAAATAGAGAATTCTTCCCACTATTTTATCAAGAAAATATCTGTCGTGAGAAACAACCAAAATAGTCCCATCATACTTGCCAAGAGCTTCTTCCAAAATACCTCTTGATTTTAAATCCAGGTGATTGGTAGGCTCATCCAGAATGAGAAGATTTACCTTGGCCAGTATCAGTTTTCCTAAAAGCACCCTTGCCTGTTCACCGCCGCTCAAATCCTTTACAGGAATAAACACATCTTTCCCGCTAAAGAGAAATCTACCCAGAAACGAACGTAACTCTTCATCTTTTACTTTAGGGTCTATGGACCACATCTCTTCCATAATAGAACTTTCAGGATTAAGCTCGGCTAAGTGTTGGTCATAATACCCGAGCTTGATGTTCCTGCCTACCTTTACTTCACCCTCATCAGCTTTTTCCTCTCCTATGATTATTTTTAGAAGGGTGGTCTTCCCTGTGCCGTTAGGTCCAATAATGCCCAATCGGTCACCTCTCTGAAGTTGAAAACTTAAATTTTTAAAAAGGAAAAGTTTCTGCAAAGACTTGCCAAGGGACTTTACCTGGAGTACTTCATTGCCGCCTCTTGACTGAGAAGAAAATTTGATTTTTATCTCTTCTTCTCTCTGCGGTCTGGAAATTATCTTGAGCTTTTCCAGCATCTTCCTTCGACTCTGAGCCTGTTTTGTCTTTTGTCCAACAATATTTCTTCTGATGAATTCCTCTTGCCGTCTTATCTCTTTTTGCTGCAACTTATGCCTTCTTCCCTGTCTGATGATTTCCTCTTCTTTCTCTCTTAGGTAATGAGTATAATTTCCCCGATAACATCTTAACTTTCCTCTTTCCATTTCCCATATCTTCCCTACCACTCTATCCAAAAAATACCTGTCGTGAGAAACAAGTAATAGTGCCCCCTGGTAATTGACAAGGTAGTTTTCCAACCACTCAGTAGCCTCTACATCAAGATGATTAGTTGGCTCATCTAATAACAGAAGGTCTGGTTCTCTCAAGAGTAGTTTTGCATAAGCAAGACGACTTTTTTCTCCTCCGCTAAGATGCTCTACTTGTTTCTCAAAATCACTTTTTTGGAAACCAAATCCCCTCAGAATAGTTTTGAGTCGAACTTCACAACTGTACCCATCTTTCTTTTCCAATTCTTCCTCAACTTTTCCATACTCTTCCATAATCTGACTCAGATTATCTTTCTCCCTATTCATCATTTCAGCCAAGCTGTGCATTTTTTCCCGCAGAAGGAAAATTTCATAAAACACTTCCATTCCTTCCTGATAAACAGTCCTTTTCAAAATAAGATTTGTTTCTTGGGCTAGATAACCAATCTTCAAATTTCTTCTTTTCTCAACTCTCCCTTCTTCTGGCCGAATCTCTCCTGAAATAATTTCTAAAAGGGTTGTCTTTCCCACTCCATTAGCACCAATAAGCCCAATTTTTTCCCCTTCATTAAGCTGAAAAGAACTTCTTTCTATAATGAGTTTATCTCCGTAAGACTTAGAGATATTTTTCCCCCTCACTAATGACATAAGTTCTTCCCCTCACCTTAGTCCTCTCCCCCAAAGGGAGAGGAAATACCAGCGACGAATTTTAATATCCGGTGGGAAGGTTCAAGAATTCTGCTTTTAAATTAAATTTTTCCTCAAGCTCTCTCCCCACTGCTTTCACCCCTAGAGTTTCACTTAAATAATGTCCAATAAAGATAACATTGACCTTTTCTTCTTTGGCCATCCAGTAGTAGCTATGTGCTGGCTCACCGGTAATATAGGTATCCAGACCCTCTTCAATAACTTGAGGAAGAAACTGGATTGCTCCTCCAGCTACATAGCCCATTCGTTTGACTTTTTCAGGACCAAAATTCCAGACAATAGGTTTTGCCTTCAATTTACCCCTTAAATCATTTACTATCTCTTCTAATTTACGACAAGGGTCAAAAAATATTTCTTTGCCGAAGAAAAGACCGTTATCTTCTCCAAAATCTCCCTTAATAGGCCAGTTAAGTGATCCAACCGCCTGGACATTATTACCCAGTTCGGGATGTGAATCTAAAGGAAGGTGAGCCACATAAAGAGCTATATTCTTGTCCAGAAGCAATCTCATCCTTTCATAAGTCCAGCCTGATATAGGAAAAGGCTTACCCCACCAGAGTCCATGGTGAACGAAAAGAAAATCTGCTCCTATTCTTCCTGCTTCTTTAAAAGCGTCTAATGAGGCATCTACTGCTAAGGCTATCTTATTCACTTCGCCTTTATTGTCCACTACCAAACCATTAAGAGATTTATCCTCAATCTCCTTAATCTTTAGTATTTCATCTAGATAGCTGGCTAATTCTCTGGTCTTCATTATTTATCCTCCTTAATTTCTCCCTAGGATTATCCTCTATCCTTGACTCCACTACTATTCGAATTTTCCCCTCGCTTTGATACTCCAAATTAACTCAACTATTCCATCTTCCCCAGGTCAATCAACAAGGCTGGCGTACTAATTGCATGCTTTTCTGCTCCGATGACAGATCTATCCATTTTTTCCCTTTCTTCTAGATCCTATGGGTCTCTTCACCTGAACCAATGCTTCAGCAACTGGACCTTGAGGAATACTGTCAATATGAATTTCTGCGGTGACTAATTGACGAAAGGTCCCATTTGTAGGATTCGCAGGAGCCTTTACAGTCATTATGATTTTCCCCGAGGCTCCAGAAGAAAGGCTGATTGTACCAGATCCTTCAACAATTTGCCACCCCTCCGGCACTAGAAGCTGTGCTTTAAATTCCTTGGCCTCACTGAAGTTATTCCTCACAAGCAGAGTAAATTCTTGGTTTTCCCCAGGTTGTACAAAAGATTGATAAGGTAAAAGTCTTGCCCAGAAAAGGTCACTATATTGTTCTGCTGGCTTCGGAGATAATTCTCGAAATAGAGTCTCTTTCTGGTCTATGTAGTCGGAGTATTCATTCGTTTTTAGCTTATCCAAATAAAATGGCTCACCATGTCCAGGACAAATCCTCTCCGGCAAAATTTTATTCATAACCTCTTTACATTTCTTATGCATAGAAAGCTGGAAACTATTACGAAAAACCTGCGTTTGTATGGGGTCTGTTTCTGTATGGCTACCCCAGGTGGCTATTGGGTGCTCAAAGATATTGTCTCCGGTAAAAGCCAGCTTGGTATTATCGATAGTAGTAGTGATTACCGAATGAAACTCGGTTTGCCCCGGAACATGATAAATCCTGAATTTATATTCTTCCCAGGTAAACTCCTCTCCATCTGAAAATTTGCGTTCAATCTGAATAGGCTTATGGTAGCAGCAAGGGGTAGAACTCCAGCGGGCTGGATTCTCTAAAATAGGAGCCATTTGTTTTATGGTCCAGCACTCAACACCAAAGTGTTTTTGTAGATAGGGAATACCACAGGTATGATCATCATGGATATGGCTGGGAATGACAGCATCGATCTTTTTTATCTTATATTCTGCAAAAAGCTCTTCTAGATGATGTGCAACAAAGCGCATAACCTCCTGGTCTTCTCTGTCGCTTCCCACGTGCATATGTTCTCCAAAAGCATGACCATAATCAATAAATAAGGCTTTCCCTGAATCACTCTTAATCACATAGAAGTTGCTGCAGGTGAGTGCTCCTCCCCAGAGTAGATGATTGGAGATAGAATAGAGATGCTCATTGAGACATTCCTCTTTCTCTGGACAGGTAAGTCTTACCAGGCGACGGATACGATGTTTCAATTGTTTAATACACAAATCTGCTTTCTCTATTATAGGCCCATGAGAGGGAAGGCAAAGATTGGGTCTCTTAAGAGCAAGTTTTCCGACGGATTGATGGGTAAAGAGTAAACCTATCATATCACCATAGGAATACTCCATGGCGTGAAGCTGATAAAGCTTGCCCCCCTCATAGATAAGATCTCCGGTGAAGGCCATCTTTTTTCCATCAATCTCGGTAACTATCGCTATAGATCCCATAGTGTGTCCTTTAGCCGGCAGAATCTCTAATTTGTAACTGCGCCAGGTAAATGCCTCATAATCTTGCAGGATAGCCTTAACTGGAATGTTCTTACTTATACTAAAGAAGGTATTGCGGTCATTATAGTTATCGTAGATCCTTCGATGATTCCAGAATTCCTCTACCTCTTCAAAGAGATACCGCTCGTATTCCGGTACGGCAATTCCCGCTCCTTTTTCAATGAGTTTATAATCTCCCCAGCACTGGTCACGATGATGGTGGGTATGAACTACCCAATCAATGCGTGAGATTCCTATTTGATCCAAGTAATCCAATACTCTACCCGAACCAGCATCAATAAGTATTCCTTGCTTTCCATCTTTAATGATATAGACATTGCAAGTGTCGCAAAACTTATACAGGTGTTCGGTAATTCTGGTAAAATTGTCAGCCATAGTGTGCCTCCTCATTTATTCTTATCAATGATTGTTATAAATAGTTGTTAGCCCGGAGAAATTCTCGAATTTTGTATTGTTACAGTGGATACCCTTCCGCTTTCCATTGAATAATCCCGCCCAACATGTTGTAAACCTCTCTGAAAGCGAGTTCTTTCATTATACTTAGAGCCTTTCCGCTACGGTTCCCGCTTTGGCAATAAATAAGGTATGTTTTTTCCTTATCAAGCTTATCTTCTTAATTCTTCTTCACTTAGCATTTTTCAGCCTCCTCCCACGGGAGGAAAGAGGGCTATTTCGTCATTGTCCTTTAATTGAGTTTGTGGTTTTACATAGTTCCCATTAATAAACATCCACGCATATTGCGGTAGCCATTTCTTGAGTTTGGGAAAATCATAAACTACCTTTTCCAGAGCATCCTTTACAGTAGCATCTTGAGGCAGACAGAGCTCAGCTTTATCTACATCGCTTAGCTCCCCCAAAAAACTGATAAGTTTGACTTTTATTTTCATTTGATAAACCTCCCGCCACGATAGCCAGAAACTCAACGATAAGTGTAATCTCTTTTTATTATACACATTCTGGGTAAAATGGTAAAGGTGAGAGATCAAGGAAAAAGCATAATTGGATATTAATCCATTAATAAGCCACCGTTAACATCCCAAATTTCTTATCTTTTCTGCTATTGTATCACCTACTTCTGTTGTTTTAGAGCTTCCTCCGCGGTCCCTGGTTCTAATTTTGCCCTCTCTGAGGACATCCTCGATGGCGGCCATAACTCTCTTTGCCCCTTCAATCTCTCCTAGCTCCTCTAGCATCATCTGAGCAGTCCAAATGCTGGCTATGGGATTGGCAACATTCTTTCCGGCGTACTTGGGAGCAGAACCATGAATTGGCTCAAACATAGAAATCCCCTCTGGGTTGATATTTGCCCCAGGAGCAAGACCCATCCCTCCTTGTATCATTGCTCCTAAATCGGTTATTATGTCACCAAAAAGATTGGGAGCGACGATAACATCAAAGAATTCAGGGTTTTTGACAAACCACATACAGATAGCATCAACAAAGGCAAAATCTGTTTCTACATCGGGATATTCTTTTGAAACTTTTTTAAAGACCTCATCCCAATAGACCATACAATAGTTGAGAGCATTAGACTTGGTACAGCAGGTAAGGTGTTTTTTTCTCTTTCTGGCCAGTTCAAAAGAATATCTAATGACTCTTTCCACCCCAATCTGACTGAAGATGCCTTCCTGGGTAACGAGCTCTTCGGAATCAGCAAAAACCTTACTTATTCCAGCATATCTTAAATGCTCAGAACTACCCTTTTGATATCTCCCACCAACTCCAGTATAAAAACCCTCGCTGTTTTCTCTTACCACTACAAAGTCAATATCTTTTGGCCCCTTGTCTTTGAGGGGGCAGAAAACACCTTCTAAGAGTTTCACCGGCCGAAGGTTTACATACTGATCAAAGCCAAAGCGAATCTTCAATAGAAGATCTCTTAAGGAGATGTGATCGGGAATGCGAGGATCACCAATAGCACCCAGATATATAGCCTCAAATCCCTCGAGTTCCTCTAACCCATCATCAGGCATCATTTTCCTTTCCTTAAGACAATATTCACATCCCCAGGGAAAGTATTGAAATTCAAATTCCAATTCATCCACTACCTCGGCGGTAGCCTTGAGAACCTTGATTCCTTCCTCAATCACTTCTGGACCTATTCCATCTCCGGGAATTACTGCTATTCTGTGTTTCATTCACTTCTCCTGATTGATATTTCCTTTTCAAAATCCAAGAGCTTCTTTTATCTAAATCAACATTTAATATCTTATTGTAGAACCCTTTCATAACTCTCCTTTTATTATATAAGACGTTTGCCGGCAATTAATAAACACTACCGACCGACCTTTCATTTGAAACCATAAAAATTATCGTATTCTTTTCCCACGAAAAGAATGTTATTCTTAACCTTCAGATACTCTCTTAATCCTATCGTTCCATCTTCTCTTCCCAAACCACTATCTTTGTTTCCTCCATAAGGAGCCTCAATTTTGGACTTTACATTGGTATTCATCCATACTGTGCCAGCGTTTAGTTTTTTGGCCGTCCAGTACAGTATCCTTGGATTCTCACTCCAAATGGTAGCCGACAAACCATAATTTGTATCGTTTGCTAGTTTAATAGCTTCTTCAAGTTCCTTATACTTTATCACTACTAAAACTGGGCCAAATATCTCCTCCTGCGCGCATCTCATATCATTGGTCACATCTTCAAGCACGGTTGGTTTATAGTAATTACCCTTGTCAAAAGGAGGCACATTGAACTTTTCACCACCGCACAACAGTTTTGCACCATCTTTGATCGCTTCTTTTACATAATTATCTACCTTTTCCAGTTGGCTTTTGCTTATTAATGCTCCCATTTGAGTAGAGGGATCCATAGTGTCACCCAGTTTTAAGTTTTCTACTCTGGCAACCAGCTTTTCCATAAATTCCTGGTAGATTTTCTCATGTAAAAACAGCCGTGTTGAAGCACAACAAACCTCTCCCTGATTCAAGCAAAAACCTTGAATTAACGAATTAACAGCACCGTCAATGTTACAGTCAGGTTCTGCTATAAAAGGTCCTTTTCCTCCCAGCTCGATAAGTACCTTCTTTATCCTGGGTTTGGCTGAAGCCTCAAGAACCTTTTGTCCAACTTCAAGTGATCCGGTAAATGATATCATATTAATATCAGGATGAGACAATATGGCATTACCGGCAGTATCTCCTGGGCCAGAGATTATGTTAACCACACCTGGTGGGAGTTCAGCCTCTAAGATGATTTCTCCCAGAAGAATGGCCGTAATGGGAGTAAAAGAAGAAGGTTTTAAAACAACAGTATTTCCGGTGGCAATTGCCGGACATAATGTTCTCGTTGCTAAGTGAAGAGGAAAATTCCAGGGGACTATAGAGCCAACTACACCATAAGGTTCGTATGTTACATAATCGAAAGCATAATCTCCCGGAATAGGTATAACTTCTCCTTTGATTTCCCTTGCCTGGTTAGCAAAATATTCCATAGCTCTAACTGAATAGGGAAGGTCTACATCTTCTGATTCACTAATAGGCTTCCCGCACTCAAGTGTCTCCCACTTGGCTAATTCCTTAGTTCTTTTCTCCATGAGTTTAGCCATTTTCAGCATATATTCTGCTCTCTCGTCTCCATCAAGCTCAGACCAAATTCCTTTATCAAATGCCTTTCTTGCCGCTTTCACAGCCTGATCAACATCTTCCTTGTCAGCTAATGCAACTTCTGCGATAGGTTCATTCTTGGAAGGATCAAAAATTTGATATGTCTTGCTACTTAAAGCATCAACCCACTCATTATTGATGAAAAATTTGAACTTTTGCATCTGAAAACCTCCCTTTATCTCTTCATATTATGTCTATCAATATTTTCTTACCTAAAAAAATAAAAAGCCTGAGCCTACTTTATTAAGAACAAATCACCAGGGGAATTCCCATGAGCTTACTAAACTCTTTCAACTCTTCAGTAATATCTCCATAGACGATAGCATTGTGGTGAGGGATACCATTTTCTAATAAGGATTCAACGAACTCCCAATTTCCACTCTTCATCTTTATGAATATATTGCTGCCCTTTAACACAGGCTTTGCCTGAATAGCATTTCCGGTTCCTGCATGCAACGTAAATTGACCACGTATGGAGTTCAGTCTGTACACAGTTACAACCCCACTTTTCAAAACAGAACTTGTTGATAAACCACCGAATATTTTCTGGCACACTGGCTTTGAGATAGCTAAGTCATAAGGTGCGTTGCCACAGTGCCAGAATAAAATAGTATCATTATCTTCTATAAAATTAACAAAATCGGCAAAGAATACAGAATTTCCGGTAAGAGCATATCCTAGCATCATAGTTAAGGCACCGTCTATATCGCATTCACAGGAAGCCATAATTCCTTGGGTAGTCATACGGGAATTTGCCGGACAAAAGGGAGTTTCATCTACATCTCTAAACTCTGGCCAGCACTCTGGAGCATAAGCCTGGATGTTGTTCTCCTTAACTATTTTCTTTAGCGCCAGGTACATCCTGCTGGTACCCCTGACACCAGGTAAGTCATCGGGATTGATATCAAAAATCTCTTTTTGAATCTCTATATCAGAATCCACCTCTTTCTCATTTATGCCTTTTACTATTTTACTAAAGGTATAGGTCGAGATATTCATCATTTCGGTCCCCAGCAATTCCTTCATCGCTAGCTCGTCGGCACCAGCGATTTGAAAACCATCGGGTCTCATTCCGATAACCGCAACCGTAGCTTCTTTTAAATAAGCAATGGCCCTCACTGTGTTTACAAAAACATGAACTCTCTTTCTTGTTTCTTCTTCCTTTATAATGCCATATATAAATGTAAATTCTTTGTCAAAATTCTTAAAAATGGTCCCGGCTGCCATTACCGCTACCATTGACCCTGAAAAGTCCTTGGTTTCCAGTGCCAGTTCACCCAATCCCCATAACACAAAGGGACAATCCAGGTTCCTTATGATTTCTGCTGTTAACTCACCAGTGTTGAAGGTACCATTAAAAAGGATAACAGCATCTACATTTTCTGCTTTAAACCTCATCCACGCCTGTTTAGCCTCAGACCTTTGGGCAACAGGCTGGGAAAACTCAATCACCTCAACGCCTAACTCTTTTTCTAAATAGTCCATTATTTCCCTGGATAGCTCTACTGCCTTATCTTGTCCTTTAAGAAAGGACAAGATAAGATTGACAAATCCTATTCTTATTTTTCTAAAATTGACGGACATTTTTTACTCCTTCCGTGTTATTAAGTATTGCCAAAAACTAATTTTCAGATTATTCAATATGTTCTGGAAGATTCCCCACTTATTTCCTGCTTCAAATTAGGGAATCAAAAATGCTTTTATCACCTGACCTTTCTTAACCAAGCTAAAAGCCTTTGGCCATTCTCTCAGAGAAAAATGCTGGGTAATAAGGCTATACACATCGATTTTCTTCGAGGCTATTCGCAATGAGATTAGGGCAATCTTGTTTTAAAAAGATGCTCAGCAATCTCTCTTATTTCAAAGGTTAAGAAGTATAGCTAAAGTCGAGCAATTAATTCCTTTAGTATCATTCTCGTTGCCTCTTTATCTAAGGGCCTGTTTCCATTTCCACATTTAGGGGAATATATGCAGGCAGGGCAGCCTTCTTCACATTGACAGTCTCTTACCAGTTCATAGGTCATTTTGAATATATCATCAGTCAACTGGAAAGCTTTTTCCGTCAGTCCAATTCCACCTTCAAATCCATCATAGAGGAAAACCTTTGAACCATTAGTAAATGGATAACTGGGCACAGATACACCTCCAATATCCCATCGGTCACACATAACATGAAAAGGCATTATTGCAATTAAGGCATGCTCCAGGCCGTGCAGGCCACCAGCGAAATCTAACCTCCTGGCTTCAACTTTCTTTCTTATATTCTCTGGGACTATGAGCCACAAAGCCATTGTCTTAAAACTGAGAGGAGGTAGGTCTAGATTCTCGGTGCTTAGAACCCTGTCATATTTCATTATCTTATATTTAATGTACTTCTCGGTTACTTCCACTTCTCCTGAGGATACAATGAATTCATTAATCTTCTTTCTTTTAACTTCCTCTAAAATCTTTACATCGGCAATGTCCATAACCCGGGTGTAATAATCCACATCTTTCTTTTCAATTTGAATAATTAAGTTCTTTAAATCAAAATCTTTTACCAGGTAGGTTTCTCCCTGATGCAATAAAACTGCTCCTTTATACGCTTCTCTATATGCCTGTGCTCGGTCCATTGTCTCTAATAATTTTCCCTGCTTGATAACTTTGAAAGTTTCAGAGGAAATAGTATCCAAGCTGACCGCATCAACAGCCCTTCCTTTCCCTGAATAGACCCAGCCATGGGGTGTTTTCTGAAGTAAATTCTCTCTTTCCAATGCTGTTAGAATATCCTCTACATTCTCTTTCCAATATATTTCCTTCTCTTCTAATTGGATAGGCAACTCTGATGCAGCACACATCAGGTGCCCAGATAATATATAAGGATTAGACAAATCAATTACTGCCTCTTCATGAGATTTGTCAAAAAATGCCTGGGGATGCTTGATAAAATATTGATCCAGTGGATTCTGGAAAGCAACTAAAACAGCAATGGACTCCTCAATCCCCCTTCCCGCTCTCCCTGCTTGCTGCCAGGTTGAGATAATAGTTCCTGGATAACCCGAGATTATCACCGCATCCAATGAACCAACATCTATTCCTAATTCCAAAGCATTAGTAGAGGTTATGCCTCTCAAGGTTCCCTCCTTGAGCTTATTCTCTATCTCCCTTCTCTCTTCCGGTAGATAACCTGCTCTATAGGCAGCAATTTTACTGGCAAGATATCTTTCTGATTCTTTGAGTTTCTTCTTTGATTGTGAGGCAATCGATTCTGCCATTTTTCTGGAAAGAGCAAAACACAAAGTCTGTAGATTCTTTTTTATAAAGAACAAAAACAAATCCATACTCTCCTGGTGGGTAGAAAGAGTGCCTATGCCGTCAAAATAAGGATTATAGAAAATGAAATACTTCTTACCCTTAGGTGAGCCATCAGAAGAAATTAGCTCACAATCAAGTCCCGTTAGCTTTTCACTAAACTCGAGTGGATTGGCCAGAGTAGCTGTGGATAAAATAAACTGAGGGGAGGAACCATAAAATTTACATATCCTTTGCAGTCTTCTTATCAAAAATGCTACACTTGAACCAAAGATACCCCTATATCGGTGTGCCTCATCTATGACTATAAAATTTAAGTTTCTCAAAAATTTCTGCCAGCGGTAATGCCAGGGTAGAATTTGATGAAGCTCGTAAGGATTACTTATTATTATTCTTGAGCTATCTCTGATTTTTTGCTTTTTATAGGAGGGTGTATCCCCATCATAGATAGCAGAGTTAGTTTTTATCCTGCCTATAGTTTCCAGCTCTTTTATCACTTTTAGTTGGTCCTGGGAAAGAGCCTTGCTAGGATATAGATAAAGGGCAGTAGCCTCTTTATCCTGATGTAATCTTTCAAAAACAGGAAGGTTAAAAGCAAGTGTTTTCCCCGAGGCGGTTGGGGTGGTAATAATAATATTCTTTCCTGCTCTTAGATTTTCTATAGCTTCACATTGGTGTTTATAGAGCTTGATGGCTTTTCTTAAAAGATAATTTCTGATATTAGCAGAGAAATCTTTCCTCAGTCCTCCGTAGATGGGATTTTGTGAGGATAAAATTTCTATATGCTCTACTCGATCCCGATGACGAGGGCTCTTCTTAAGAGAGTCTATTACTTTTTCTATTCTTATTGCCATTCTTTATGTAACCTGGAAAAGATATTAGCAAGGGTGATTAAATCCTGTTGGTTATGCTCGATTATGGGAATTAAAGGACCTATATTTTTGCTCCTGAGATATGTCTCATAGAATTCTGGAACCAGGGCACTGGGCACATCATCTTCTCTTTCTGTACCAAATAAATACTTTTCTAAAGTAGTTAATCTGCAATTGGGCAGCTCTTTCTTCCAGGCTCGCCGAGAGAAGTGAAGTATATCAAAATGTGGATTCCCAAGCTCACCTTTCATTCTATAGTAAGCTAATCTTTCTTCTATGTAGGGTATATCGAAAGTACGTCCATTAAAAGTTAAGAAGACATTATCTTTATTTATATGGGATAGAAACCCTCTTAGAGCCGCTACTTCTTCCTTGATATTCTCTAAGAAATACTGATGCGTTGATATATAATTAGCAGATACTTGTGCTACACCCAACAATATAATTGGTCTGCTAAAGAAGCCCATTGTTTCTATATCTAAGATGATAAAATCCTCTTTTTTCCATAGACCGGAGGCGCAGAGCATTAAAGGATGGGATTTAGGAAACCATCTTCCAATCCAATTAATGACTTCGCTCCTATTGTCATTAATAGTCTGCAGAAACCTGGTGCCCTCCAGGCCAAAACGGGGATGTTGCCTGAGGTCCTCAATTGTTCTATATCCTTCTTTTTTCAAAAAATACTCTGTTGCTCCCCCTATACCGAAAATCAATTTTAGATTGGAGAGAATCTTCTCTTTTGCCTTCTCTGGATTGATAATGTTTATATTTATTTTTTGTTGATTTTCTATATGATAACAACTACCCTCTTCTGTCTTCAATCTTTCTCCTTGAATTACCTCCTCTAGTAGCACCCCTTTATATTTCTCCAGCAGTCTTCCTTTTAACTCTTGCGCCCTCTGGTATTCTAAGCTAAAGAGGAAAGAAGGAATAAATTCTCTGTCAATTGTTTGCTCATCTTCTCTAATCTCATATTCCTTAACTCTGTCTATGCTTTTTCTCCACCTCTCACCGATTTTACTAAAGATGGCTTTGTTTTCTGCGTTATTTTCTAGCATAATTATTTTCCTTTAAGTATTTTATCGGCTACTCAAGATGTCTGTATCCATCCAGGGGAACTTCCATCCAGAGCTCATAATCATCATCTGGTAAGGATTGTAAATTGTTCATCTCATATTTATTGCGGTCAACGTCATACTTATCATAAAAGCCATTCTCAAACTCGTACACCTCTCCTGTCTCGGGATTATATAATCGCTCCTTTCCCAGAATTGTATCACTCCACTTTTCCGAGAGAATATCATCCACTCTATTTCGACTTTCCCACCCCTTCATAATAATATCTGAGGTCTCGCTCAAGGTTTTTCCTGCCTTAAGAATTCCCTCATAGGTACTTGCCTGTTGTCTCAGGCAATTGTTAACATAAGAACTGCTTATAGTGAAGCTTTTAACCGATTTCACTAAAGTGCTTTCTATGGAAGAAAACTCACCTTTAGGAGCACTTATCCCAACCATAAGGAACCCATAAGCAATCCCTCCCGAAGGCTGGCCGATAAAAGGCAAAAGAGGAACTACGGTGACCAAAAATAAGCCTTCTCCTAACTTTCCCTCCTTGATAAACAATGCTCTTACCAATTCTGTTTGACCAGCACCAATTGGATTTTGTTGAGGAAGTGCAGAAATAATTTGAAAATCTTCTAATCGTGGGCATTCAGGCATAAACATCTGGGCTATTTCAGTTTGAGCAATAAGATGAAATTGGCAAAGGAAATTACTGGGAGTAAGAGGATTAACTACAGGCATTTCAAACCAAAGAACGGGATAACCACCCATCTTCATATATTGATAATCAATTTGCTTTTGCTGCTCACTCATATAAACTGGACCAACTTCGCCAAAATAAAAAATCTGTCTTAAAGGTTCACCAGGGTCATAAATCAAGAAGGCAAAATCAGCACAGGAACCAGCAGTAACCACTTCCCACCCCTCGGGTTTCTCAATTGAAAAAAAGCCACCATCAAACTTCTCCAGTTTCAGGTTAACTTTTCCTTTTGCCTCTCCGCTGTTAGCAAAGACTGCACCTAAAGTAAAAGCGCCCCATACAATCCATAATAAGAATAACTTTTTCATCTTAAACTACCTCACTGATGTTTTAATCTAGACTGTGACTCCTTTTTTACTTTTACAGCTCTTATTTTTTAAACAATAAAGGCTTCTCTTGTCAACCTGGCGACAAACCTTTTATTAATTCTACTGTCTCGGGGGTATTTAAGTTAAGAAAAGAGAGGAGGGAAGGGTCATATCTTTTTATCTTATTTTCTGGAATATACTTACATTTAACTTTAGAAAAGAAACTCTTTATTCTTAAGTCCTCACTCTCCAGACAATTTTTTATCGCCGGGAGGCACCTCTTAGAATAAATAGCATGCAAAGGCTCAATAAAACCTCTCACCAGGGGAATAACAGCGTCACTACCATCAATCTCTGAGATTATGAATTTAAGTAAGTCTATATTTAAAAAGGGCATATCACAAGCGCAAAAAAAATTATACTCACTTTTTGAGTTTAAAAGTCCTGTGTAGATCCCTCCTAGCGGCCCTTTTCCTAAAATAGTATCGGCTAACACTCTCACCTGGGAAAGTGGAAAAATAAAATTAGAGTTACCTACGATAAGCACATTATCAAAGGTAACTCTTAGTTTTTCCAAAATTAGCTCTATAACCTGTTTTCTGCCAATCTTGAGTGAAGCTTTTCCTTCTCCCATCCGCTGGCTTTTCCCTCCAGCAAGAACTATTCCTGTCATTTTACCCCATTCTCGCTGCTTTTGCAGCACTCTACTCATTATACACCCCCAAAAAAGAGGTAATAGTTTAGTTTCTCTAAAATCGTCTTCTTTTCTGTCATTGCGAGCCTGCCGAAGACAGGCGTGGCAATCTCTTCTTGAGTAGCGGTCGGATTCATCCGACATTGTGCGATAAATCGCACCACTACACCCTCCATTAAGTATTTACCCTTATGAAAGGAATAAGACAGACATCAGCCATCAGAATTATTATAGTCACCCTCTTCGATTCTGTCAAACTCACATCTTACTTGTGTTAGCCATATTTTTCCCGGCAAAACAAGGGATAGCTCAGGAAAGTTCGTTTAGCTCCTGGAACTTTTTTCCTTTGAGAATCTCAATCACGTTCCTGGCACTATCCTGGACTCTTTCACTTATTCTTTGAAAATCCTCCATCCTCTCAGGCTGGATACCAATAAGAATGATCTTGCCCACCCACTTATCTAAATAAGAAATGAGCAAAGAGAGGGGAATGTTATGGGTAGTGAGGTAAAACTTATCTATCTTTTCTGGAAGAATTACTCTGAACTCTCCTGGCTTTAGATTCATTTGTGCTGCATCTACTATCACCAGGTATTCTGGTTGGATCTTTTTTACAAGGGAGGTAAAATTCTCTGGAGTTGTCCCGCAATCAAGCACCAGCCAGTCATCTGACTGAAAGTTTTGAGCGATAAAAGAACCTATTCCATCATCTCCCCGACAGATATTACCTAGACCCATCAACATATAATTCTTTCTCTGTTGGGGAGAAGATTTTCTTTTTTTTAAGCTCGTCTTATCCATTTTTGCCCACTTTTTTCCATCTGATAGGATACAAGATTAGACCTCTCTGTCAATCTTGTCAAAATTGACAAAACCTCTCTCCTTGCTATAGTAGTGAGAATAATCAAGTAATCTGTGAATAATTATTCTCCTAAAAAATGAAAGAAGAACATGAATAAGAATATTCTGGCAGAGTATCCTCTCTTAAAAGAAAAGAAAATTACCAGATATTCTGTCGCTGTTAGCGGAATAGTGCAGGGAGTGGGATTTCGCCCCTTTATTTATTCCTTAGCTAAGAAAAATTTTCTTAAAGGTTTTGTCCTCAATAACACCGGCGGAGTACAAATAGAAGTAGAAGGAGAACGAAAAAACATAAAGAAATTCCTGAGCCAGATAAGAACCTCTTTCCCTCCTCTGGCTGTTATTGAGAAGATAGACTACCGGGAACTTTTCCCCGCAGGCTATCGCTCTTTCCACATCAGAAAGAGTAAAAAAGAAAAAAAGAAATTCCTGCCTATTTCTCCTGATATTTCCATTTGCCCTGATTGCCTGAAAGAGCTTTTTGACCCAAATAATCGCCGTTACCGATACCCTTTCATAAACTGTACCAACTGTGGACCCCGCTTCACCATTATTGAAGATATTCCCTATGACCGCAGTCGCACTACTATGAGAGTCTTCCCCATGTGCCGGCAGTGTGAATCAGAATACCAGGACCCCTTAAATCGCAGATTCCATGCTCAACCCAATGCCTGCTCTAACTGTGGCCCTCAGGTGAGTTTATGGGACTGGCAACAAAAGAAAATAATGGTCGCTGACCCCATAAAAAAAGCAGGACACCTGCTTCAAAAGGGCTATATCATGGCGATTAAAGGACTGGGAGGATTCCATCTAGCCTGTGATGCTACCTCAAAGAAAACGGTAGCTACCTTAAGAAAGAGAAAATATCGAGAAGACAAACCTTTCGCTTTGATGGCGCTTAACATGAAGATGATAAAAAAGTTCTGTGAGATGGACGAAGATGAGAAAAATCTTCTTCTCTCCCAACGAAGACCAATTGTTATTTTAGAAAAGAAAAACCGTTCTCTTTTGGCAGTAGATGAAGTAGCTCCTCACAATAATTACCTCGGCTTTATGCTTCCTTATACTCCTCTTCACTACCTTCTCTTAAAGGAAGTTAATCTTCCTTTAGTTATGACCAGTGGTAATATAAGTGAGGAGCCCATAGTCTATTCAAATGAGGAAGCATTTACTAGACTCAAGGGAATCGCTGACTATTTCCTCATTCACAATCGGGATATTCGGATGAGAACCGATGATTCAGTGACCAGAGTCTTCCAAAGGAAAGAGTTTTTTATTAGACGCAGCCGCGGATATGCACCTCAACCTATTAAGGTCGATACTTTCTTTGATGAACCCATTCTAGCCTTAGGAGGGCAGCTGAAAAATACCTTCTGTCTGGCTAACAAAAACCGGGCGATTATCTCCCATCATATTGGTGACTTGGAAAACCTGCCTGCTTTGACTTCTTTTGAAGAAGGAATAGAGCATTTCTTGAAGTTATTTCATACCTATCCAAAAATCCTGGCCTGCGACCTTCATCCAGAATATATTTCCACTAAATTCGCTCAGGAATATATAAGAAAACTGGGAGAAGGAGCTCAACTTATTCCAGTCCAGCATCATCATGCCCATATTGCCAGCCTAATGATAGAGCAAGGAATAAAAGAGACCCTCATTGGTGTGTCTTTTGATGGAGCAGGATTAGGAAGTGATGGAAATATCTGGGGAGGAGAATTCCTCATAGCCAATTTTTCCTCTTTTAGCCGTGTTGCTCATTTAAAAGAGATTCCTCTGCCCGGTGGCGAACAAGCCATTAAAGAGCCCTGGCGAATGGCCCTTTCTTATTTAAAAACATCTTATGGAAAAGATTTCTATCGCCCTGCCCATAAATGGCTGAAAAGGATTGACCCGCATAAGCTCTCTCTGGTTAGTACCTTAATAGAAAAGAAAATAAACTCTCCCTTAACCTCTTCTATGGGTCGGCTCTTTGACGCCGTTGCTAGTATCATCGGGCTGCAAGATAAAGTAAATTATGAAGCCCAGGCAGCTATAGAGCTGGAAATGCTGGCTAGTAAACAGGAAAAGGGAGATTATCCCTTTGAAATTTTTCCAGAGGGAGAAGAACTAATTATTGATGCTACTCCTATCATCAGAGCAGTAATAGACGACCTTAACAGAGGTAAAAGAAGAGATATTATAGCCGCTAGATTTCATAATAGTGTGAGCTCTATTATTCTTAAAACCTGTCAATTACTACGAGAAAAGAGAGGTCTGAATAAAGTAGCTCTCAGCGGAGGAGTCTTCCAAAACATTTATCTATTAGAAAGGGCATTTTCTCTCCTGGGAAAAGCAGGGTTTAGGACTCATACCCATCAATATGTTCCTGCTAATGATGGGGGAATTTCCCTGGGTCAGGCAATAATTGCCCATTATAGAAAAAGAATAAATAAGTTAAATCTCGGGTGAATATGAACTTGAAAGAGGAAGATCAATGTGCTTAGCCGTACCGCTAAAAATAATTTCTATTAAAGGAAAAATGGGAATAGGAGAGCTGGGAGGCATTAAGAAGAAAATAAGCCTCATGCTTCTGAACAAAGTAAGAGTGGGAGACTACGTTCTTCTTCATGCAGGATTCGCTATAAATAAGCTTGAAACCAAAGAAGCCGAGGAGTTACTCCAATTACTGAGAGAAATAAGTGAAGTATCTGACTGAATTCCGTCAAAAAGAGCCGGTAAAAGGCTTAATCAAAAAAATCAAGCAGCATGCCCAAGATATAAAGAAAGAAATCTCTTTAATGGAAGTTTGTGGTACCCATACCATGGCTGTTTTCCGATATGGGATAAAAGCTCTACTGCCTCAGGAGCTACATCTTCTCTCTGGTCCCGGCTGTCCGGTTTGTGTCACTGCTAATGACTATATAGATAAAGCCATTGCTTATGCCCATCAAGATAAGACCATTCTGGCAACCTTCGGGGACATGATGAAAGTGCCTGGCTCCAGGTCCAGTCTAACTCAAGAAACTTCTGAAGGTGCTCAGATAAGGGTAGTCTATTCCAGCCTGGAGGCTCTTGAAATAGCCCGCAAGAATCCAGACTATCGAGTCATCTTTCTGGGAATCGGATTTGAAACAACTGCTCCTACGGTAGCTGCCTCTATACTGATGGCTTCTGAGGAAAAAATTTCCAATTATTTAGTTCTCTCTGGCCATAAAATTATGCCTCCGGCAATGAGGTCTCTGGTGCAAGACCATCAAATTCGCATTGACGGCTTCCTTTGCCCTGGCCATGTCTCTGCTATCACCGGAAGTAAAATATATGAATTTTTGGAGCGAGAATACCGAATTCCCTGTGTAGTGGCGGGATTTGAGCCTCTTGATATTTTAGAAAGTATACGCCTTCTTTTAGGTCAAATCAAATCAGGCCAGGCTCGAGTGGAAAATGAGTACCGCCGGGCAGTAACTTATAAAGGAAATATTAAAGCTCAACAGCTTATGGAAAAAGTATTTAGCAAACAGTCTGCTTCTTGGAGGGGAATAGGCAGAATTTCTCAGAGTGGGCTAAAAATAAGAAGAGACTATGCCTCTTTTGACATTGAAGCACAATTTCCCATAAAAGTAAAAGCGAGCAAGGATTACCCTGGCTGTATTTGCGGAGATATCCTGCGTGGTTTGAAAACTCCACCAGACTGTTCTCTCTTTAAGAAGGCTTGCAATCCCTCCCATCCTCTGGGAGCTTGCATGGTTTCCAGTGAAGGAACCTGTGCTGCTTATTATAAGTATCATCAGGAAGAATCTTAATGAAAGAAAAAATTCTCTTGAGTCATGGAAGTGGCGGCAGACTTTCCCAGCAGTTAATCAAAGAACTATTTCTAAAGAAATTCGACAACAGTATACTGGAAAAGCTGGGTGACTCAGCTATTTTTGAGCAGAAGAATATTCGCTGGGCCTTTAGCACCGATTCTTATGTCATCAAACCTCTCTTTTTCCCAGGAGGAGATATCGGGAAATTAGCGGTATCTGGTACTATAAACGACCTGGCTGTCACCGGAGCAACCCCTCTTTTCCTTTCTTGTGCCCTCATCATAGAAGAGGGACTGCAACTCTCTATCCTGGAGAAGATTATTTCTTCAATGAAAGAAACAGCTACTCGCGCTAACGTTCAAATTATTACCGGAGATACCAAAGTGGTAGAACACGGAAGCGCCGATGGACTATTCATTAATACCAGCGGAGTGGGAATCGTCACTACTCAAGAGAATCTTTCCCCCCAGAGAATTAAGGTGAACGACAGAATAATCATCAACGGAACTATCGGAGACCATTCTATCGCCACTCTTTCAAAACGGGAGGAATTTGATTTCCAAACTGAAATAAAAAGTGACTGTGCCCCCTTAAATGACCTGATTGACAAGATAATTCCTGCCTGTCCAGGCCTAAGGATGATGCGTGACCCTACGCGGGGTGGCCTGGCAACTGTCCTTAATGAGGTAGCTTCAGAGCAATCATTTGCTATCGAGTTATGGGAGGAAAAAATACCCATACGGGAAGAGGTTATCTCTATATGTGAAATACTCGGATTTGACCCTTTGTATCTGGCCAATGAAGGAAAGGTTGTCTTTATAGTCAAGCACAAAGAGGCCGATAAATTACTGGCTATGGCAAGGGCCCACCCCCTGGGTAAAGAGAGCCATATTATTGGAAAAGTAGTTTCAGAGCCAAAAGGGAAAGTCTATCTGCGAACAGAGATAGGCAGCCGACGTGTTATAGATGTACTCACTGGCGACCAATTACCGCGAATTTGCTGAACCATATATAGCGTATAGCGGGAAAACATCCTCCCCTCACTCCTTCCCTCGCCCCCGAGGGGAGAGGATTAAGGTGAGGGGGAATACGAGGAGAAATCAATGAAATCCATCAAAGCGAAAGAGGGAGAGATATTCGATATTGAGCTAGAGGAGGATTTGCTCAAAAGAAACGAAGAATTGGCTGAAAAAAATAAGCATCTCCTGGATAAAAATAAGGTTATGGCCATTGATGTTATGGGCTCAGTTGGTTCGGGAAAAACCTCTCTTATTAAGAATCTCATCGTGAGACTCAAAAAAAAACGCCGCTTGGGCGTCATCGCTGGCGATTTAACCACTACTATAGATGCAGAAAGAATTAAAGAGGAAAAAGTAGAAGTCGTTCAGGTGAATACAGGCAAGGAATGCCACCTGGACGCCAATCTAATTGCCAGAGCCTTGAAAGAATTTGATTTACGGAATCTCGATATTCTCTTTATCGAAAATGTAGGAAATCTTATTTGTCCGGCTGAGTTTCCCCTGGGCTCTCATAAGAGAATTGTGGTGGTCTCACTCACTGAAGGCCCCTGGATGGTTACCAAACATCCCTACATTTTCCGGGAGGCTGATTTGGTAGTGATTAACAAGATAGATTTAGCCCAGGCGATGAAGGTTTCTGTAGAAAGCATAACTAAAGATGTCCACCGGATTAGACCAGAGCTGAGAACGATTCCCACCAATTGCCTCACTGGCCAGGGAATTGAGGCGATAATTGAAATTTTATCGCTATAAAGAGGAAATCTGTTTTTTGAGATCTTGTTATATGCTTACCGAAGGACACTCCTCGAAATTAGTTGCTCGTTGCTTGTCGCTAGTCGCTTGCATTCCCTCTTTACGAGGGGAAAAGAAAGAAGTGCATGAATCGTATTCCATCAATAACATTGCTTTGTGGATTTTAAGGTTTTTTCTTACGAGATACTAGCAACGAGCAACTAGCAACAAAAAACAGTGAGGGTAGAAAAATTGTCCTGAAACATTTTCGGAAGAAGATAATATACTTGAAAGTTAAAAAGAATGCATGAGCTTTCTATTTCTCAATCTATAGCCAAAACTGTCTTAGAAAAAGCTAGCGAGCAAAAAGCCGAAAATATTCTCTCTGTTGAGATAGAAATAGGAGAGCTCACCTTTCTCAATCCTGAGCAGGTAGAGTTTTGGCTAGAAGAAATCTTTAAGAAAACCCCGGCCAAAGATGCCAAGATTCAGATACGAAAGATTCATTCTCAGATGAAATGCCAGAATTGCCAATGGCAGGGGAAAATAAATGCCAGGGATGACCCCTTTTATCATATCTACTTCTTTACCCCTCACTGCCCTCAATGTGGCTCATCGGCTCTGGATATAAAAAAAGGAAGGGAATGTCTGGTAAGAAGAATTAGCATGACCCGCTAAATAGCTACTGCGGCCGTAGTTCCACTCCCTAAGAAAGGGTCTAGAACCAAATCTCCTTTATTGGAACTAGCCGTAATTACCCTTTCAAGTAATGCCTCTGGCTTTTGTGTGGGATGAGCTACCCGTCTATTTTTCGCTTTTATTCGCTCGCATCCTTGACAGAGAGGTAGGTACGGGATTCGATTATATTTATTCTTAAGCGGTGAATTCTAAGTAGTCCACCAGCTTGAGACTTCTGGATAATGGAGTATGCAATTATGCTTTTGAACTAGAAACTATCGCTTCAAATTCTTTTCTAATGTTTTTGTCGTTTTTCTTTATATGACGCCAAATCTCTCTATAATAATCAAATTTTCCCTGGTATCTTGTATTTAACGCAAGCAACACATGACCTAACATCTGAGCAATTATTGAATAGATCGATTGTGACGACATCTTGCTTTCTCAATTAATAGTTTGTAATCCATATTTTCTACTCCCACCACGCAAACCTCTGTTTTTTCGCAAATTTTATAAATTCCTCGGCAATTTCATCTAAATCGTCATCGAGTCTTAATTGTTCCAGCGTATCAAAAATACCACGTTCGGACTTTACCCTTTGACCTCTTTCGTCAAGCTCCCATTCGACAGTGCCTGGTAAAAAATATCTCTGTAAGCCTTATACAGAGAGCGATTGCAAGGATGGTCAAGAAGAGGCGTTTACCTGGTTTTCTTTTTAAGTGGAATTTTACCTATTCGGGATT
>Ga0315547_1000493_pt1 | contig 39079 bp, 33 predicted proteins | sample SalMarSW160240MG_2_FD_202542 | JGI IMG/M metagenome (GOLD analysis project Ga0315547, IMG submission 202542) | Salt marsh sediment microbial communities from the Plum Island Ecosystem LTER, Massachusetts, United States - Salt Marsh Sediment SW1601-240 ...
GTAAATTTGCTTTTGCCGAAGGTAGGCGTGGCGGCGAATTTTTCACGCCAACCAGTATTGTTAAACTCATAGTGGAAATTATTGAACCATTCCAGGGCAGGATTTATGATCCAGCTTGTGGTTCCGGTGGTATGTTTGTGCAGTCGCACGAATTCGTAGAGCGACATCTTGAAAATGGAAAGAAAGCAAGGGCGTCGCGCGAAATTGCCATCTACGGACAGGAGAAAACGGATCAGACCGTCCGCATCGCAAAAATGAACCTCGCAATTCATGGTCTCTCCGGAGACATCCGCGAGGGCAATACTTATTATGAGGATCGGCATAAGAGCGTCGGCAAATTTGACTTCACAATGGCCAATCCTCCCTTCAATGTTAAGGGTATTGATAAGGAACGTATTAAAGACGACCCGCGATTTTCTTATGGTATTCCGCGAGCTGATAACGGCAATTATATTTGGATTCAAATTTTCTTAAATTCGCTCAATGAAAAAGGGCGAGCAGGATTTGTTATGGCAAACTCGGCGAGCGATGCCGGGCATAGCGAAAAAGAGATCCGTCAGAAGATGATTGAGAACGGCCTGGTGGATGTAATGGTCGCTGTGGGCCCGAATATGTTCTATAATGTGACGCTTCCGGTAACGCTTTGGTTTTTGGATAGGGGTAGAAATAAAACTGACCGCAAAAATAAAATTCTTTTTATTGATGCTCGCAACATTTACCGGCAAATAGATCGAGCACATCGCGATTGGACCGATGAACAGATAGAGCAAATCGCAAGCATTGTCCGAAGCTATCGCAAGGAAAACGGAAAGAAATATAAAGATGTAAAAGGGCTTTGTCGAGTGGCGAGTATTGAAGAGATAAAAAAGGCCGGTTATTCACTGAATCCGGGTCGGTATGTTGGCGTTGCCGATAATGGCGGTGATGACGGTGATTTTGAGGAAAGAATTGAAAATCTTCATAATGAATTTAGAAACCTAACCGGCGAAGCCCACAAATTGGAAAAGAAAATTTTTGAGAATTTGAAGAAATTAAAATCGTAACTATGACGGAAACAAAATCACAATTAAAAAGTTGGCAGAGAGTCAAATTGAAAGATGTTTCAGAAAGAATTGATTATGGTTATACCGCAAGCGCAATACAAAATCCGATCGGCCCGAAATTCTTGAGAATTACCGATATTGTCCCTGATATTATTGACTGGGATTCTGTTCCGTATTGCAGAATTGATGAACAGAAATTGCAAAACTATAAATTAGAAAAAGGTGATATTGTTATTGCGCGTACTGGAGCGACTACGGGGTATGCAAAACAATTTAAGGGCGGTCAAAATGCGGTTTTTGCTTCTTATCTTGTACGAATCAGGCCAAACAAAAATGTTGACGCTGAATTTGTAGGATTGATTGTTCAATCAGATACATATAAAGATTTTATCAAGTCAAATCTGACAGGAGCCGCCCAACCGCAGGCAAATGCAAAAATTCTCACCTCTTTTGATTTTTTGCTACCTCCATTTTCAACACAACAACAAATAGCCGACATCCTTTCTACTTATGATGACTTTATCGAAAACAACACGAAGCGGATTAAGATTTTGGAAGAAATGACACAGGCGATATATCGGGAGTGGTTTGTGTATTTCCGCTTTCTCGGCCATGAAAAAGTAAAGATGGTTGATAGCAAAACCGATTTCGGCAAAATCCCAGAAGGATGGAAAATCGGAAAAGTAAAAGATGTTGTAAATCTGTTATCCGGTTATGCTTTCAAGGGCGGTACTTTCGTTGAGGGCGGGAAATACAAAATCATCACAATAAAAAGTGTACACGACGGACAATTTAAGCCCGAAGGATCAGATACGGTAGAAATTGCGCCGGGAAAAATGCCGGAACATTGCTATTTAAAAGATGGCAACATTCTTTTGTCCTTAACAGGAAACATCGGTCGTGCCTGTCTTGTTTATGGAGAGAATTTATTGCTTAACCAGCGCGTCGCAAAACTGGATTATACGAAATCAAATCGTCCTTTTGTTTACGGATTATTTAGAAATTCCGATTTTCAGACACAATTACAAAATTTGGCTATCGGCGCGGCACAACAAAATTTAAGTCCCGTGCAAACAGCCGAACTCTCAATGGTGATTCCTGCGGTCAAAATCTTGGATTCTTTTAATGGGTTGGTTGAGTCCATACTAAAGGAAATAGTTGAATTGAATAAACGAAATTTTGTTTTACGCCAAGCCAGAGATTTGCTTTTGCCAAAATTAGTAACTGGAGAAGTTGAAGTCAAATAACTTTATGATAAAGGAAGTAAAACTTTTAAAAAATAAGTCAATAAATTCGCTCATTCTAAGTATAGAGCATTTTAATCGCCCGTTTGATATCGGAAGAGTTGAGTCCACATTAATTCTAATGGATCATGCCTTTGAGATGTTATTGAAATCTTCATTATTGCATAGGGGTGGCTCAATCAGAAAAGCTGGAGATCCTCAAACAATTGGATTTGATGCTTGTTTACGAGCAGGATTAAGCGATGGGAAGGTAAAGTTTCTAGACGAAGAAGATGTTATTGCTATCCAAACAATCAACACTTTAAGAGATGCGGCGCAGCATCATCTATTAGATATTTCTGAACAACATTTATATATTCAAGCTCAATTGGGTTTATCAATGTTTAGAAAAATCCATAAAGATGTATTTAATGAAGAATTATACGCCGTTCTTCCCAAAAGAGTTTTACCATTATCCACACAACCGCCTATAGATATTAACTTACTTTATGAAAATGAGGTAAATGAGATTAGAGATCTTTTAAGACCAAGAAGAAGAAAGAATACAGAAGCTATAGCAAAACTTAGATCGTTAGCAATCACAGAGGGGGCGATTCAAGGTAACAAGATTCAACCCACTAATAGGGAGCTAGGGAAATTGGCGGGTGATATAAGGCGAAATAAAAAGTGGGAAGATATTTTTCCAGGCGTTGCTTCAATGAAATTAACTAGTAAAGGATATGGACATTCAATTGATCTAAGATTTACAAAGAACGATGGTATTCCTATAAATGTCGTACCAGAGGGAACGCCAGGAGCAACGGTTGTTGGTATTAGGAAGGTTAATGAGTTGGATTTTTATAATTTATCTGCACGAAAATTGGCAGAAAAAATTGGCGTTACAGAACCAAAAGTCCGTGCGATTATCTTATTGAATAATCTCCGCGCTGATAAAGATTGCTATAAGGAATTCAAAATAGGTAAGACGATTTTTAAACGATATTCGCAAAAAGTAATGGAAAAGATAGGTATAATAATGAGCCAAAAAGGTTTTTCGCTACCCGACACATGGAAAAAGGCGAGGGAGAAAAAATTAGTATGAATGAGTTTTCGGAGGACAAGTTAATAGAAAAAACAGCTGTCAAAATATTTGGCAAGCTTTGGGGTGCCGAGAATTTTGCCAACGCCTATTCCGGAGAAACGGACGCAGAATTTGGGCGCGAGAATCCGGGAGAAGTCGTTTTGATGAATTACCTCAAAATCGCCCTCACAAAGCTCAATCCGGATGTATCTACCGAAGCGTTAAATCTTGCGATTGACGAAATTATAAAAGACCGTTCGGCAATGAGCATGGTGAATGCGAATCATGAGATATGGCAATTAATTAAGGACGGCGTAAAAGTTGAGACGGAAAATGAAAAAGGCGAACAGCAAACCGAGACGGTAAAAGTTATTGATTTTGAAAATCCAGAAGAGAATCATTTCATGCTCGTTTCCCAACTTTGGATTACCGGCGAATTGCACAAGCGCCGGCCGGATTTGATTGGTTTCGTAAACGGCTTGCCCTTACTGCTTATAGAGCTTAAAGCATCGCATAAAAACCTTCGCAACGCCTATCAGCAAAACATCCGAGATTACAAAGATACGATCCCACAGCTTTTTTGGTATAACGCCTTTATCATTATTTCTAACGGCATTGAAAGTAAGGTTGGCACTATCACTAGCGCATATGAGCATTTTAACGAATGGAAGAAAGTAAAAGACGAAAAAGAAGTTGGTAAAGTGAGTTTGGAAACTGCTATTGAGGGGACCTGCGAACCATCGCGACTTTTGGATATTATTGAAAATTTTATTCTTTTTGATGATTCGCGTGGAGAAAAAGCAAAAATCATAGCATATTATTTTCAGCGGCTTGGCGTGAATCGGGCTTTTGAAAAAGTAAAAAATCGGGACAAAAACAAAGGCCGGCTTGGTGTTTTTTGGCACACGCAAGGATCCGGCAAGTCGTATTCAATGGTTTTCTTATCCCAAAAGGTGTTTCGCAAATTAACTGGGAATTTTACTTTTGTAGTGGTTACGGACCGCAAAGAGCTTGATCGGCAGATATACAAAACCTTTGCCGCTTGCGAGGCAATATATGAATCAGAAGACAAAGTTCACGCAAAATCAATAGTTCATCTTAAGGAATTATTAAACGAGGATCACCGCCATATTTTTACTATCATTCACAAGTTTGATATTTCAGATAATGAGGTAATGACGCTTTCAAAAAGGAGTGATGTAATTGTTATGGCTGATGAGGCGCATCGTACGCAATACGACCGCATGGCTGCCAATATGCGTGTTGCGTTGCCCAAAGCATCGTTCATCGGTTTTACCGGCACGCCGTTAATGGCTGATGGGGAAGAGAAGACAAGAGAGGTTTTCGGCGACTATGTCTCAACATATAATTTCAATCAATCTGTAAAAGACGGAGCCACGGTACCTCTTTTTTATGATAATCGGGTCCCGAGACTTGAGAATGTAAACCCGAATATTCAAAAAGATTTAGAGCGAATAATGAATTTCTATGATCTTGAACCGGAAGAAGAGGAAAAATTGGAACAGAAATTCTCAACTTTTTATCATTTAATTACTCGCGAAGATCGCCTAAACAAAATAGCAGAAGATATTGTTTTACATTTTACTGCTCGAGGATATAATGGTAAAGCGATGGTTGTTTCCATTGATAAAAAAACGGCTATTCGGATGTACACAAAGGTTAAGGAGCAAATGCAGCGTCATTTAGCCAAGTTAAACATAGCCTTATCAAAAGCAACGGATGAACACGAAAAAGAGAAAATTCGTCAAACTATAGAGCGATACGAAGGAATTGATATGGCGGTAGTAGTAAGTCAAAGCCAGAATGAAATTGCCGATATGGAAGAATTTGAGATTAATATGAAACCATTGCGGGCCCGCATACAAAATGAGGATTTGGAAACTAAATTTAAGGACCCGGACAGCAATTTGCGTATGGTCTTTGTTTGCGCAATGTGGATTACAGGCTTTGATGTACATAATCTTTCAACTCTCTATCTTGATAAACCACTTAAGAACCATACCCTGATGCAGACTATCGCTCGCGCTAATAGGGTATATCCGGGTAAAACTAACGGATTGATTGTTGATTATATTGGGGTATTTCGCAATATTCAAAAAGCTCTTGCAATATATGCTACCCCTGAAAGCGGCGCGTCAATAGACGATATTATTAAAGAAAAAGAAGAACTCGTGGAATCATTGATTTTAATCGTTGGACAAACGGAGAAGTTTTTAAAAAGACTTAATCTTGATATTAATGAATTACTTAAGGCCACGGATACAGAAAAAATACGCCTTGTTGATGTATTTACTAATCGTATTTTACGGGACGAGCAAACGAAGAGAAAATACCTTGATCTTGCGTCGGATACTTATCAACTTTATAAAGCAGTGCTTCCCGAACCTAGAGCAGAAAATTTTTATCAAGAAGTCGCGGCTTTCAAGGTAATCGCTTCTCGCATTAAAGAGGTCATTGAGGAAGAAGCCGATGTTGGTCAGGTTAAAAAAGACCTTGAAGATTTGCTTGACCGTTCTATTAAAGCCGGGGAATTTGTTATTAAAGCACCGAAGCTAAAAGACCTGAGCCAGATTGATTTTGAAGTACTCCGGAAGTTTTTTGATGATACAGAGAATAAAAACATTGCTGTGGAGAGTTTAAGTGTAGAGTTGGAAGAAAAAATCAAAGAAATGGCGAGAAAAAATAAGCTTCGCAAGCGTTTTCTCGATCGCCTTAATTTACTCATTAATGAATATAATTCTGGATCCCGTGACCTCGACTCATTCTTTGAAGAACTTATTGCTCTCGCAAAAGAATTGAGTGAGGAGGACGCGCGGGCGATAAAAGAAAATCTTTCAGAGGGGGAGTTGGCGATCTTTGATCTCCTTTTGAAGGAGAATCTTAATACGAACGAAGTGGAACGAGTGAAAAAGGTTGCGCAGGAATTATTGGCCAAACTAAAAACAGAAAAGTTTGTTTTGGACTGGAAGCGAAAAGAAGAAACGCGGGCTGATGTGAAAATCACAATTCGGGATATGCTTTATGATAATCTACCCGAGCCGGCCTACTCCGAGCAAGATTGCGAAGAGCGAACGCAAAAAGTTTACTTCCATATTTACGATAATTATGTAGATGCAAAAGTAAATGTTTATGCCTAAAATTTCTGAGAAATTTGTTATTGAAAAAATTAAAAAAACACCTTGCATCAAGATGGAGTATTGTTATTGAAAAAGATTTACAAGAAAAAGGTTGTGGAAAAAATGGGGTCGGTTCTCGTTAAAAAATTAGAGTTGATACCAATTAGAGTTATGCCTAGGCTAAAATACGATTATGAACATGAAATTTTTAATCAAATTCTTCTTGCAGAATTATGTTTTAAAGTTTGTAAGTTGGTTCCAATTATTCCAGGTCTTGGTTCTCATTTCTTTCCGTATTTTTACAACTTAAATTATTCAACAGGGATTATTATTCTTAATAGTTTACTAATTTCTAAAAAATCTAACGAAATATCACTTTATAACTATTTTAAAAAACACCAAAATAAACCTAATAATCAGAAACAAGTTAATGATTTTAAACAGCAAGTTAAACAATTATCACAAAAGTTAAAGGATATTCTACCATTCAACCTTCGTCATAAAATAGCTGCCCATCGTGACGAAAAATTCAAGCATTGTGATTTTTGTGTTGCATATTTACTACCAGACTATTTAGAAAAATATATTTCTCTCACCTCTGATCTTAAAAAGATATTTTGTATTTTTTGCAATTACTCTATGACAAATTATCCAAATAGCCGTATTATAAATCAAGTAAAACAAACTCTATACTTTTTGAATAAATAGCACTTCCCCAAAAAAACGGGAAAAAATGGGGTAAAAAATAAAATTATGGAAAACAATGATCAACAAATAAAAAATGAGGAATAGAGAGAAAATGGGCTTCCCTATATTTTTAACCAATCAATTCAATCCTAAATAAAGCATTAAAATGGAATTTAAAAATGGAAACCGTTTTTTTTGACGAAAAAACAATCAGAACCTTTTTACGTTTATACGGCAGAGGATCTAAATCTAAAGATTATGAGTTTTTGGTTGCTATAATCCTAAATAGATTTTTTACGGATATTTGGAACAAGCCCTGCATTATTGGTTTTAAATTAAAAAATAAGTACGCATATTCATTGTCTCGAAAAGAATCTACCAATATCATAAAAATTGCAAATATTTTGAAAAAACAAATAGACGAAGATGATCCAATCGATCTTATTGTTGCGCCAGGAACAATTGGTTCTATAACTTACAGAATAAAAAAGGGTATTGGTTTTCAGTTAAAGCGTTTTGGTACCAATTCTGACAAAAGTGATACCAATTTTTTAATAGAATACTTAAATAATCTTTATAAAAAATACGCCAAGACAAATGCTTCATTATTTTTAATACTGGATACAGGAAAAAGGATTAATTTTAAAAAAATACAAAAATACTTTCCTATAAAAAATTTCCCATTTGAAAGAGTTATGTTTATGGCGGTTTCTGAAAAGCAACTTATTATTGGTGAGTTTTGGCCTAATCTTGGTATGAATAAATATAATCCTAAGAAATTTTTAAAAGTTTAATTGAGTAATAAAAATTATGTCATTTGAACCAGAAAATATTTTAAAAGGAAGATTAGCCGAAGCGTTAACGGAGGAATTACTTAAACTTTGCGGAAATAAAGTTTATCGTTTTGGCTACGAAGCGATTTTACAGAACTTAACTCAAATTGAAAAAGCATTTGATAGAGAGAATGAAGTTGGACAAAGAATTAAATCCATTCCCGACTTTATTATTATCAATAATGAGGGAAAGCCGTTCTTTGTTGAAGTAAAATTCCGAACAGATCTCATAGTTTATAGCAAGGATATTAAAAGAATTGAATTAATTGATAAGTTTTGGAAGGCAAAAATAATTTTATTAACACTTAAAAAACCCTATTTTAGAGTCTCAAATAGTCCATATTTTAATAAAAAAGGAGAATGGGAACGGGAATGGAAGTGTTTGCCAATAGAAGAAGATAAAGATTTAAAAGTTAGCCAAAATATTCTCAGCCAATTTAACAACTTAGTAGAAAAGTACTATTTTTAAGAAATAAATTTTAGCCAAAATATTCAAAGGAAAATATGACTAACAAAGATAAAATCTTAAAAATTTTAATTCATAAGGGGCAAGACCTATTTAACCGGCCTTATAAAAAAATAGAATTTACCAAACATCTCGAGGCCGATGAATTTTTGAATAACTTGGAAAAATATCCCCATGCTTTTGTTTTAGCTTGTATAATGGACAGACAAATAAAAGCAGAAAGGGCCTGGTTAATTCCCTATAATATCTCTAAAGAAATTGGCGGTTTTGAGTTTCCAAAACTTTTACAATTAAAGGCAGACCAGATTTTAAGAATTTTCAGAAAGAAAAGCCTCCATAGGTTTAACGAAATAATGGCACGAAATTTTTATCTGGCAATCCAAAAAATACACAAAGATTATAGAGGCGAAGCATCAAATATCTGGAAAAATAAACCAAGCAGCGCAACAGTGGTTAGAAGGTTTTTAGAATTTAATGGAGTAGGAGTTAAAATCGCAACAATGGCCACAAACATTTTAGCCCGAGAATTTAAACTTCCAATGAAAGATTATATCTGCGTTGATATTTCTCCGGACGTCCACGTAAAGAGAGTGTTTAAAAGACTTGGACTTATTTCTAAAGATGCGGGCAACGATGAACTTATATATTGTGCCAGAGAATTAAATCCAGAATACCCCGGAATATTTGATTTACCCGTCTTTGAGATAGGAAGAAGTCGGTGTCATCCTAGAAAACCTGATTGCCAGAATTGTTATTTAAATAAATATTGTCCCAAAATAATTTAAAAATTTCAGAAAATTTATGAGAAAAAGTAATCTTTACGATCCAAAATCAAAAGAACCTTTTAAATTGAGCCGTTCAAAACTGGAACTTTTTTTAGAGTGCCCGAGGTGTTTTTACTTAGATCGCCGGCTGGGTATAAATAGGCCCTCGGGTCCATCTTTTAGTTTAAACTCAGCAGTTGATACATTGCTTAAGAAAGAATTTGATATTCATAGAAATGGAAGCAAAACACATCCACTAATGAAAACCTACGGCATTAAGGCAATACCATTTCAACATAAAAAACTGGATGACTGGCGTAATGTTTTTACTGGAATTCAAGTTTTGCATAAAAAGAGCAACTTTTTAGTTTTTGGCGCGATTGACGATATCTGGTTTAATGAGAAAAACAAGGACCTTTCAATTGTTGACTATAAAGCGACAAGTACTGAAAAAGAGATTAATCTTGATGATAAATGGAAGGAGGTCTATAAAAGGCAGATGGAAATTTATCAGTGGCTTGCCAGAAATAACGGAGAATTAAAGAAATATAATATTTCTGATGTGGGTTATTTTGTTTACTGTAATGGCAAAAAAGACAGAAAAGCCTTTGACGGGAAATTAGAGTTTGATATTGAGTTGATACCCTATAAAGGGAACGATGATTGGGTAGAGGATAAAATTATAAAAGCTCACGAATGTCTTATGGGAGATAATATTCCGGAGATGGCAGAAAACTGCGATTTCTGCTGTTACAGAAAAGAAATTAAGAAGGTAGAGAATCAGTAATAAAATGTCAGAAATAAAGGCTTTTAAACATCTTAAAGATTATTCCTATTATAATGATCTCTATGATAAATTTACTGTTGAAGAATGCCGGAGAATAGAAAAGAGATTATCCAAATTAGAATATAAGCCAAAAACAGAAGGTGGTAAGAAATCAAAGAAAAAAGAAGTAAAGGTAACAATTGATTTATCTCCCACCCCTTTATATTTTATAAAAGGCGAGCGATATTTAGAGAAAGCCGGAACAATTAGAGAATGGATGAAAAGAGATGAAACCCAGGATGAAAAATTGGAAAATACACCGCCACCCCAAAATGTTTTGTGTCCTTCCTGTGGTTCTGAAATGATAATTAGAACGAAATATTTACAAAATGATTATAGAGATAAAAAAGAAAAAGTATTATTCTTTTTTAATTGTCCAAAATGCGATAAAAGAAAACTTATTTTTGAGGACGGAAAAAATTGGGAATGTCCGCCTACATTATGTAAAAAATGTAATAGCGAAATGGATGAAATTAACAGAAAGAGCGGAAGAAAAATTATAACTACTTACAAATGTCCAAAATGTAATTATAAAGAAGAAGACATTCTGGATTTAGACGAAAAGCCCGAACCGGAAAAACCCGATCCCGACTTTGAAAAAGATAGAAAGAGATTTTGTTTGTCGCCAGAAGAAGGAAGAAATTATATTTCACAAAAAGAAAGATTTAACCACTTCTTTGAAGCGTTAAAAGACTTATCGAAGAAGGCAGAAATAAATAAAAAGATAGCCAAGATTAAAAAACTAAATATCGCTCAACTCAAGAAATTTTTAAGCCCACCATTAGAAAAAGAAAAGTATATTAAGCTTGATTTCGCTAAACCAGAAATGGACAGAGGTATAATTATCAATTTTACAGTTCAGGACAATAAAACTGATAGGGAGGAATACGATAGTAGGATTCAATTACAAAGAATTTTAAAACAGACTCTCGAGAAAACAAACTGGCGTTTGATGAGTGAGGGTGTGTACTACCGACTTGGTATTTTAAGCGGTCGATTAAGGGGCTATGAGCTGGAAGAAGACTTATTAAAATTAGTAAAAACATAAAAATTTCCTTAATTTATGCATAATTGCGAAAATTGTAATTGTGAAACAGAAGAAATAATTGAAACCGATGCCGGAAACTATAAAAAAAGAACTAAAATAGAGAAAACTGGCAAGATTTTTGTTTGCAAAAGATGTTTTAATGAATGGAAGGAAAGAGAATGTTCTATAAAAAAAATAATAGAATCAGATAAAGATAGAAAAGTTATTTTAGCTGGACCAGGGACGGGAAAAACTTACATATTTCGGCAGTATATTAATAAATTTAATAAGGATGATTCTATATACATAGTTACATTTATAAATAATCTTGTTGACGATTTAAAAAGAGATCTTGAATATGAGCTTAAAAATAGAAACATAAAAATAAATACTTTTCATAAATTTTGTTATCATTTATTAAAATTTTTAAAGAAGAATTATATTTACTGTGCCGATCTCACCGATTTGATAATTGAAGATGCTGAGATTATTGAAGGTAGGTCGATAAATAAAAAAATATTAAAAAGCAGTTTCAATAATTATCGAGCTACCCTTAATATAAAATTTTATTTTGAGAGAGGCAACTATTATAATGCAGTCGGCAATGATAATATATGTTTCGGTTTACTAAAAACACTAAAAGAGGGAGGCAATATTGATTTAGATAAAATACACAAGCAAATAATTGTGGATGAGTACCAAGATTTTAATTTTACTGAATCAAGTATTATTAAAATAATCTCTGAAAATAACAAAATACTGATCGCAGGAGATGACGATCAAGCACTATATACTTTTAAAGATTCTAATCCTAAATATATAAGAGAATTATGGGAAGATATAAAATTTACTAAATTTAAATTACCATTCTGTCATAGATGTCCGGAAGTCATAGTTGATTCTTTCAACAATTTTATTAAAAGAATTAGAGACGAGGGATTATTGAAAGATAGGAAAAACAAGGAATATAAATGCTATTTTCCTGATAAATATAAAGATTCTCAAGAGTATGATAAAATTTTTTGGTATAAAACTTCTATTAGAAGTGGTAATTTTAAATCAATAGAAAAAATTTTGGTTGAAAATATTAAAAGGTATATATTTAAAAAAGAAATAGAAGACAATAAATTAAATTTTTTAGTAATCTATTCTGATTTTAGAACCTCTGTGTGTAGAAAAATTAAAGAAAATGTCATTAAAGAATTAAAAACCTCGGGATTATCAATTATAGATTATAAAAAGAAAAAAGAAAAAGATTCGTTACTTATTAAAAAGGGCTATGAACTATTAAAGAGGGATAAAGAATCTAATTTGGGCTGGCGAATAATAATAAAGAACGATCTGTTTGAGGGGTGGAAAGATTTAATTAAAAATTCAACAAATAAAAATATCTTTCAATTATTGTCCATTGATTATAAAAAGAAACACATAGATATTTTGAATGGATTACCAGATGAAGAATCGATTGTAGAGGATAAAAAGAAAACGGGAATTAATTTATTATTTACTAATTTCTATGGGGCAAAGGGGTTGTCCGCTGATCATGTTTTTATTTTGTTTCTCCAAGACGGAGTTTTCCCCCACAACCCTTTAAACATAAAAGAGGACGAAGTTTATAAATTTTTAGTTTCGTTGACCAGGTCTAAAAAATCATTAAATTTAATTACTACGCATCCGTATAATTCTAAATTTATTAATATGTTACCAAGAAATAACGTAAGAATTATCAAAAAAGATAGTTAATTAAAAACGAAACATGAAAATATACCAACAAATAGTGTTTCTTTTATCTCACTTTGTATTAAAATTAAAACAGGTTAATTTCCGGTTCTATGACCAGAAATAAAAAAATCATAATCGCAGGCGGGATAATTTTGCTAATGGGAATCTACATCGGATTATACCAATATTTATTTTCAGGGTTAGAAAAAGAATTAAACGAATTAAAGATCCCAATTTTTGCAAATGATGAGCCAGATACCGTAATTAATTCAGTACTACAAAGTCTTAATGGTTCTTCTTTGCCTATTAAGTTTCTAAATCCGGCAAAGTCATCTCAATGGTGGATAAGCGATGACGGTTGGAGCATTATTGATCCAAACGCTATTTCAATTACTTCATCGGCAAGTACCTTTGAGGGCGAGCACTCCTCTCCTGTAAACCCGCTCAATCCCTTAGCCAAAGAGTTAAACGATTTAATATCTAAAATATTCTTAGACAATGGTTTTGCGCTCAATATTCTAAATACTTCCAAGTCCGAAGTACACAACGACTTCTATGATTATGTTGTCGCCTTTCAAAAAGGTGAGACGCGATGTATCCTTAAGACCGACGGCGATTACGGCCAATACAGCGTAGCCTGCTCAGACCGCTTTCAGGAAGCGTACGAATGGCAAATACCGTATCTTAAAGTATTAGATAATCAAAATGTAATAGTTGGCATTAAAGAAAGAATAGGCGATTTTGTTTGGCTTGGCGTACATCTTCGCAGGACCGGATATGTGGCCCTCGTGAGAAATAATAAAGAGGGGATGGAACTGATTTTCACCGGGCAGGAACCGCCATCTTGCGATTTGATGATTGAAAATCAAGTCCCTAAAGAAGTGTACGGAGCTTGTTATGATGATGCTGGGAATATAGAGATTGAACAAATTTCTCCCGTTTTTTAGAATAAGCTTTAATTTATGACCAGAAATAAAAAAATTGCTATTTTTGGAGGTCTATTTTGTATTCTCGTGATAGGAATCGCGATTTTTGTTTATCAAAGACAATTTGCGGCGCCGCAAAAGACAGGGGAGGAAGAAAAAATCGTCATTAATCTTACCACAACAGAAGCGGAACTGATTCCTAAACTGAAAGAGCAAGGATATATCAGGAGCGAATGGGCGTTTAATTATGTATTGGAAAAGAAAGGCTGGCAGGACAAAATAGAACCTGGCGGATACATAATTTCAAAAGGAATGAATGCTTGGGAATTGGCTGACACTTTGGTCAATCATCCCTATCAAAAATGGCTGGTCATACCAGAGGGATTAAGAAAAGAGCAAATTGCGGAGATGCTGGCAAAGGAACTTAGCTGGGAAGAAGGGGTAAAAGAAAGCTTCCTAAATAATATTCAAGAAGGGTATCTCTTTCCAGATACTTATTTGCTTAACATAGATTACGCGGGCGAAGATGTGGCAAAAAGAATGGAAAGCCAATTCAACGAAAAGACTGCCGATCTTTTTAAAGAAGCCACAGAAAAGAATATAAGAAACGATACTTTAATAGTTTTGGCTTCGTTGGCGCAGAGAGAAGCCGCCAACGAAGAGGAGATGCCGATTATCGCCGGAGTAATTTGGAACAGGTGGTTAAAAGATATGCCGTTCCAAATAGACGCAACCTTGCAATATGTATTGGGAGAGTCGGGAAACTGGTGGCCGATAATAAAACCAGAGGATTATAAACTTGATTCGCCCTATAATACCTATATTCACAAGGGCCGTCCGCCGTCGCCGATTTGCAACCCGGGATTGGTGGCAATTAATGCGGTGATTAACTCGGAAGAAACAGAATACCTTTACTATTTACACGACAGCGCAGGACAAATCCATCTTGCCAAAACTTACGAGGAGCATCTGGAAAATATTGAGAAATACTTAAAATGAGACATTATAAAACTCTCTTTATAGTGTCTCATTTGTCTCATTTTACGAATAAAACTGGAAAAAACGAGACACGAGCGAGACACGGCTGAAAGCTTCCAATTTTACCTAAGTTTGCTATAATCAATTCAGACCGAGACACCTCGTTTTGGAAACTGCCAAAACCCTCAAATTTGTTCCTGAAACCTTAGTTCCAGACCGAGTTAGCCCGCCAGTTGGAAATTCGCAAGCCGTAGGAAGCCGCCTCGCTTCGCTCGGCGGTCAATTTATATTCATTTTTGGGCGAAAAGGAAAAAGATTTATCAATAAGGGCAAAAGAAATTTTTTCATAAGATTTTTTAGAAGAGCTAGGGGGCCGAGCTACTCTTGACTTTTATAATGGAATATGCTATGCTATTCTAAAGTTTAAATAGCACATTCCAAACCAAATAAAAAATAGAAAGGAGCAAAACTATGTCACGCTTTAATGCCTGCGTCCTCGTAAAGAGAAATGGATCCACCCCTGAACAGATGGCCCAGAAAGCAAGCGACATGCTTGCTAATTTTGACATCAACAAGGAGATGAAGCCGTACAAGTACTACGTCGAAGCTGACGAGATTCAGCGAATGGCCAAGTCTTATGGTATTGACCCAACGAATCTTTCTGCTCTTGCCGAAAAGCTGGAAGACTGGAATGGCGACAAGGGCGGCGTGGATGAGTCCGGATTTTATGGTGTTTCCACAAAGAATCCTGACGGACACATCGACGCATGGTCTGTTTTCGCCGAAGTCAAACCCGAAGATCGTAGACGTTTCTTGTTCGGTGGTGACGAAGAAAAAAATTGTGCGGCAATCGTCACACCGGACGGCAAATGGGACATGGGTCCGTGGATCTACGGTTCTCCTAACGCAGAGCAGGAAAAGGAACTTGATGAGTGGAACAAGAAACTTACCACGTTTCTCGACGAGCATAAGAATGCCGCCGCTTTTCTTGCTGACTGCCACATCTAACAACTGTTGCCCGCTATGTCTTTGGACCTCTAGCGGGCATCTTTTTTACGAAAAAGAATTTGCCGTCAAAGACACAAAATTTTCAATTGAAAATTTTTTGAAAAATTTTGTGAATTGAATTATAATTAACTCAATTAAAAACTTGAAATTGTTAATGTTCGCGGCGGAGCCGCTCATTTTTGCCTCGCCATATCCGAGCCGCGCAAAGCGCGGCGAGGAAATTCCGTTCGAGCTATTTTAAGAATACACCGCCAGTGAAAATTTTGGGCGGCGAGTCTTACTCCCGCCGCAGCATGAAATTAGACTTGACTCCGCAAGGCGGCAAGTCCAGATGTTTGGCATCGGGGCATACAATTTTCCTTGACACAAAAACTTGTTTTTGCTAATATAGAATAAGCCAAGCAGGATGCGAACTATCATCATATTTAGAAGGCAAAGAAGGGGGGCTGGAGGGTTCTTATCCACAAGACCAACCCAAAATGTATGTCTGTTATGGACTGACCACCGTAAGGCTGGTTTATACGCAAAGGATCTTGATGGTTGAGAGCTGCGGGGCCCCCTTGTATTATGGGGGTTGGATGTGTCGCATGGAGCAAAAAGAGAGTCCCGATTTTATTAGCTCCAAGAGTAGCGATATATCCAGCCCCCCTTTTTTTTGTTTTGTTGAATATTCTTTCTTCTTATTTAAGAAAGGATGTTGCTGGACTTACTTATGTCCGGCAAGCAATTTAATAGACAAAAATCCTAATTTTTTGTATTATAAATTATAGCAAACAAAATAATTTATAGGAGTTTTTTGGGCTATTAACATTAATAATAATTATGATTGATTTTTTTGGCGCAAATTTATTTTTTATCGCAGTTTTAATTTTGATAGTTTTAATTGCTGTGTGGAATGTATTTTTGCAATTACAGCAGAGAAAATTAAGAAATAAGATTATGACATTGCTTGGCGGCAAAAAAGCCAAGGGCTTGGAAAAGGTGATATTTGAATTAATTAAAAGATTGAAAGAAAACGAGAAAAAAGTTTTAGAATTAAAAAAGTTTGACAAATATCTAGAAAAAATGGCTGTTTTCAGCATTCACAAAGTCGGCGTTGTAAGATACAATCCTTTTAAAGAGGTTGGCGGAGATCAGAGTTTTTCCATTGCTCTGCTTGATTCTAGAAACAGCGGTTTTGTAATCACTTCTCTTTACGGCAGAGAAACAAACCGCATTTATGGAAAACCGGTTAAGAAAGGGAAGTCGGAATATCAGTTATCCGAAGAAGAGATAATGGCGATTGAAGAAGCTATCGCTTGTTAATTATCAATTATCAATTTTCAATCAATTTTCAATGACTCAATTTTTAAACTCTTCTTGCAAGACATTGTTTAAAAATTAAAAAGCAACCCTCTGGGGAGTCCGCCTAAAGGCGTCCAGGAGACATTTAATGAAAATTGGGCCTTGAAAATTAAAAATTTTGTTTAATGTCTCCCAAAACTCCAAAAAACAATCAAAAAGTCAGGAAGCCTGACACAACGCTAGAAACACGGCCGCCAATAGTAGTTTTCTTGGGGCATGTTGACCATGGAAAATCCAGCATTCTTGATTATATTCGGAAAACTAAAATTGTAGAACAGGAATCGGGAGGCATTACCCAACACATTGGAATTTATCAGATTGAACATAAAGATAAAGCCATTACCTTTATTGACACGCCAGGACATGAGGCTTTTGATGCAATGCGCTCCAGAGGCGCTAAGGTGGCTGATATGGCTGTTTTGGTTATTGCAGGCGAAGAAGGAATAAAAGAACAGACCAAAGAAGTCATAGAACACATTAAGCAGGCAAAAATTCCAATAATAGTTGCTATTAATAAAATCGATAAATCCCAAGCTGATCCTGAAAAAGTTAAAAGAGAGTTGGCAGATTTGGATATTATGGTTGAGTCAATGGGAGGCAATGTGCCATGCGTTGAAACATCAGCTGTAAGCGGTAAAGGAATTGATGAACTTATAGAAGTTATTTTATTGATGGCGGAAATAGAAGACTTAAAAGCTGATTTATCCAAACCTGCCGAGGGAGTAGTAATTGAAAGCCATTTGGATCCAAGGCGTGGGTCAACGGCTACTTTATTAGTTGAAGACGGAATTTTAAGGGTAGGGGATATTGTTTCAACCGCTTCTTGTATTGGCAAGCTTAAGATTTTAGAGAACTTTCATGGCAAGGCGATAAAAGAGGCCTTTCCTTCTGATCCAATTATTGTTATTTGTTTTGAAAGTGTTCCAGAGGTTGGACAACGATTTAAAGTTTTTAAAAGCGTTGAGCAGGCCTTGGAATACAGCAAAGAGAAAAAGGAAAAACCTGGAGTTTACAAAGTTGCTTTTGAAGAGAGTGGTAAAAAGATTCTGAATTTGATTTTAAAGACTGATGTATTGGGTTCTTTAGAGGCAGTTAAAGAAGTTTTGGGAAAACTTCCACAAGATAAAGTTGTTCTGCGTATTCTGAAAAGCGAAGTCGGAGAAGTTAATTTGTCAGATATTAAAACTGCCATTGCCTGCAAAGCAAGGATTTTAGCTTTCCGCGTCCATGTTAATGCTCAAGCTTCTTCTTTTGCCAGACAAATGAAAATTATAATAATGAAGTTTGATGTAATTTATGAGGTTGGTGAAAAGATTTTAGAAGTTATGGAAAAGAGCCTTGGGTCGGAAACAATCAGGCATGATTTTGGAAGAGTTAAGGTTTTGCTAATTTTCCGGACAGAGAAAAACCGCCAGATTGTTGGTGGTAAAATTACCGAGGGCGAGGTTATAAAGGGGACTAAGATTGAGGTTTTGCGTCAGGACGAGCTTGTTGGCAAGGGTAAGATGATTAATCTCCAGAGAGACAAAAAAGATATTGACCGTTTAATAAAGGGGCAGGAGTGCGGAATTTTATTTGAAGGCGGTGTGAGGATTGAAGAAGGAGATGCACTTGTGATTTATAAAGAAGAGAGGGTGAAGGGAGAGCTTTAAAATTTCTAATTTCTAATTTCTAATTTCTAATTAATGTCTAATGCCCCAATGTCTAATAAGCAACTATTATTTTATTCGTTGGCAATTATAAACCAACCAAATCAGTGTCTCAACGCATTCAAAAAGTTAACGAATTAATAAAACGGGAACTTGCGCAAATTATTCTCAAAGAGATTGACCTTGAGCCTGGAGTTTTAGTGACTATTACCCGGGTTGAGACTTCAAATGATTTGAGGGGAGCGAAGATTTTTATTTCTATCTTATCCGAAGAGAAAATTGAAGAAGTTTTCCAAATTTTAAATAAAGAAATTTACGATTTACAGCAAAAACTTAATAAACGACTCAATATGAGGCCAATTCCCAAGATTAGATTTGTGGAGGAAAGAGAAGTGAGAGAAGCAGCCAAGATTGAGAAATTGCTGGAAGGGGTTGAAAAATAGGTTAAAATCTTATAAGATGAACTTACGGCCGGGTAGCCAAGTAGCTAAGGCGTTGGTCTGCAAAACCAATATACATGGGTGCAAATCCCATCCCGGTCTCAATTTTGAAATTATCGGGACAAAACTCTTATACGCCGGTGCAAATCCGACCATGGACTCAGGATATATGCCGCGGTGCTGGAATTGGTTTACAGGAGCGGCTTAAAACCGCTTGAGGATTTATTCTCGTGTGGGTTCGAGTCCCACCCGCGGCACTATATTGAAGATAGTTAGAACATTTTTCGCCGCCTGCGGCGGCGGTGAAGCCCCCAAAAATTCAGAGCGGCTTCACCGCGTTCTTTATTAAAAACTGCCAAAGAACCTGATAAAAATATCGGCTCGAATCACATTTTGTAAAAGAAAATTTAATAAAGGTCGAAGCAACCACTTAACTAAAAAATAAAATTTATGAATAATCAAGCTTTTTCTAAAATTTGGATTGTAGTTATTCTGGCTGTTCTTGTTGTTGGAGGAATTTTAGTTTATCAATCTTGGACACCAAAGGAAGAGCTAAAACCGTCAGAAAAAGTAACTAAACAAGAAGAGGTGAATAAAAAGGAACAAATCATAAAAGAAATGATTGAAGAGGCAAAGAAATGGCCCGGTGCGGCTGAAACTGGCATTACTGAAGAAACAGCACCAGAAATAATCAAACCAGGACAGGATGTTGAAGGATGGGAAACTTACAGTAATGAGGAAGTTGTCTACCAGATAGAATATCCGGCAAAATGGATTGTAATACGGAGACAGTTTTCGAACTGCGGAACAAATTGTAAATACGCAGAAGATTTGTTAATTCAAAATATGCCCTATGTTTCGTTTCCTGGTAATGGACCAGAAGATGGCAGCGTTTTTGGAATTAGGATTTTTGAAATATCTTCTCCTTTAAATTTGACTATAAGAAGTTGGATAGAAAGCGGAGATATACCTGAGCAACAAAAACAACAGAGAATTAGCCGTATAAAAACAATAGATATAGACGGAGCTGAAAGAGAAGTGTCTACCGGTGTAATGGATGTTAATTGGCAGCAAGGCATAACTTTTGTTGATGATAACAAAGTTTATAATTTCACTTACTTTTCAGGAAGCGTAGAGCAATTCAGTAAAGATTTAGATATCTTCAAAGAGATGCTTTCTACTTTTAGGTTTTTAGATTAAATTGCCGCCAAAGAAAAACTTGAAATTGTTAAAGAAAGCGGTGAAGCCGCTCTGAATTTTTGGGGGCTTCACCGCCGCCGCAGGCGGCGAAAAATGTTCTAACTATCTTCAATATAGTGCACCAGTAAGGAAAAGTAAAATTTCGTTGGTTCTCCTCGCGGAGTTTATCCCGCATCGAACTTGTTCTGGTGCTGGGCTCGGCGACCAAATTGAACAGAAATTTCCAGCAAAAACTTAATTTTTGATCTTAGTTTTGTAAAAGAAAATTTTTTATAAAGGTCAAAAAAATAATTAACTAATAATAATTTATGAATACAAATCAAAAAGGTTTTTCAAATATTGTTTTAGCCGTGGCCATTGTCGTCGTTATCATTATTGTCGCTGTTGGTGGATATTTTGTATTAACGCAGCCATCGCCTACGCGAGGCATCAGGATAACTGGCGGAGCTGGAGGAGAAGAAGGTATCCCACAATACCCTGACGGTTCTGTTACCCTCTTTTCCCCGAACGGCGGGGAAACATATGCAGCTGGAGGTCAAATGACAGTTAAATGGCAAACTAAAAATGTCCCCGCTACCGCTGGCATCTGGATTCACTTGGATACAGTTGACGGGAGACATCTAGATAATGGAGATTTAGTTAGTAGTTACACTGATGTTCTAAACACGGGCGAAACAACTATCACAATTCCATTAGATATCCCGGCCGGACAATATAAATTAGCGGTTACGATCGCTCAAGAACTTGAAGATGTTTCTGATAACTACTTTACAATCACAAATGCTACGCCCGTCCTTACTAAAGAACAAGCTCAAGCTCTTGTATCGCAGACCTGGGGAGGTTGTACGCCTGATACTTGTGAATCAGTTATTGTCACTGTCCAATATAATAATGGTCAATATGCTGTAACTGCAAGATATGAAGGGCTCCGAGATGATTCTATTAGTGCGCAGAAAAAAGTCGCACCTGCATACTACAGCAACAATGTTTGGACTTTAGGAAATGCGACAGTTACTCAGCGATGCCAACCTGGACGGGGTCAACAAGATTTCTCTTCAGATCTTTGTTTCTAAAGTTCTTAAATTGCCGCCAAAGAAAAACTTCAAACCCCAGTAGTAGAATCTTCGCTTCACTACGGGGCGGATTGTCAAAGAACGCGGTGAAGCTACTCCGAATTTTGGTTTCTCGTTGCCGCCGCCCTCCTTCGCCTCTCGGCTTCGGACGGGCAAGCAGGTGGCGAAATGCGTTCAAACTATTTTCAGAATAGAGCACAAAAACCCCTGCCGCGTTTTATGCGGCAGGGGTTTTAAGTTAAATGTCAATTATCAATTATTATCCTTCTAATACCTCAATGTAGGCGTTCGTGGCGCCGAAGTTTTTTGCTTGCCAGTAATTCGGAAACCAAATATCAAGATGGTAATAACCCTTTCTACTATGCATTCTATCTTCAACTATAAAGATTTTATCTCCATAGAGCTCAGGAATTTTAACCTTGGTTCCAAATGCCAATAAATTATTAGCCACAATGCCATCTCTTACCCATGTATTAGAAGCAGTAATATAAGGAGTGCTGTCAGTCTGCAGAGTAGATGAAGAATAAGCAGTAACAACCATTTTTATTTTCTTCACTGTTTTTGGTTCTGGTTCGTTGGGATTAGACAGAGCTAAAAAGCTATTTCCCTGAACAGAATAAAACTTTTCCTCAATTTGATGAATAGAAAGTTTATCCTCATTTACGTCCTTTTTCTCAAGCCAAAAAAGCGGTAAAAGGCAAACCACTGCAAGCACAATCGTAAAGACAATTAAGTTTTTTGTTCCCGTAAAATAGCTTAATTCATTTACAGGGTATCTTAAACTGATATCCATGTTTTTATAACAAAACCCCTCTCAAAGGGGTATTATCTAATTATACTCTTCTCACAGGGTTTGTCAACCCCGTTAGAGATATTTATCCACAAGTGAGGATATTTTAGTTTATTAAATATTTTTTCTTTTGCGTAATTGAGTTTAAATTCTTCAAAATCTCTAACGGGGTCAAGCCTTTTTGGGGTATTTTTCCACAATTGTTCTTTAAGCGGGTGAAGGGAGTTGAACCCTCCTCTCGTGCTTGGCAAGCACGTGTAATAGCCACTATACGACACCCGCTTATTTTTATTTGTGCTGCGGGTGAGAATTGAACTCACGACCCCTTCTTTTTCAGAGAAGTGCTCTACCACTGAGCTACCGCAGCAGGGAAATATTGGGCGCGCCAGGACTCGAACCCGGAGCCTTCTGAATGTAAGTCAGACGCTCTAACCAGTTGAGCTACGCGCCCTCAAAATAATTTTCAAGTCTTTTTCGCAGGTATCCTCTACCAAACCCTGTTTTTAATTGTCTTTCTCGTTTTTGAGCATCTTTTTTAGAAAGACAAACTTCGTAATATACTAATTTCCAATCTTTCATTCTGATAGTTGTATGTGTTTTCTTGGTTTTATGTTATTTAATTCTTCTTTTGAGATTATTTGTAGACCCAATATAAAATTTATCTAATTTCTTACCATAAAGAACATAAGTATACCAAATCATATAATTTTGCACTCCCCGCCAAAAGGCTATTTTGCAGCCATTTAGGCGGGCCCGCCTGATTGCCCGCCTTGGCGGGCTTTCGGCGGGTAGCCAGCTGAGCTAACCGCCTCTATCTTCGGGGCCTGTATCAATGATCTTCCCTAAAAGAACTGGTGCACTATATTGAAGATAGTTAGAACATTTTTCGCCGCCTGCGGCGGCGATGAAGCCCCCAAAAATTAGGAGCGACTTCGCCGCGTTCTTTAACAATTTCAAGTTTTTCTTTGGCGGCAAATTCTTTTTTGCCTCTTTGCGAAAAAGTTTTGTTTTGCGATAGTAAAATACTTAAGGCTAATTTTGATCTTTATATTTGTACTTCTTTCTGCTCTTTATAAAATATATTATCGAAGCTAAAACTATTATAAAAATGGACGAGTATATAATATTGTTGGTAGACAAAATATTTTTCCAAAAAGACTTTTTAGTAAAAGGTGTCACATCCCTATTTTTCTCAAAGGTTTCTGCTGGTTCGCCTGAAATCTGTCTATAATTCCCGTTATCAATTTCCAAGGCGTAATATCTGTCATCACCTATTCTCCCACCAATAACCCCAGGTGGTGCAGATTCTCCTCCTTCTGATGGTCCTGGATCAAAAGCAACAGAATAGCAACTATTCTCTCCTAAGTATTTTAAGTAGTTTTCTGTATTTTGAGCGTTCCATCTATCTTTCGCTGGTCCATCATATTTGTCCCCTTGGTATGGGTGTTGAGAGCTAAATTCGGGAAATGTTAAAGTATTATTATTTTTGGTTCTGTATATTGTTACGGGATAAAATTGCTGACCTATCAAACATAACCCATTTTTACATCTTTCCGAGTGTGATTTATAACTAACTAAAAAGATAGCACTATTGTCATATATTCTTTTTCCATTTTCATATAAATAAACGTTGTCAGTAGCAAAATATACAGCTTTTGAAATATTAGGAAATATGAGTGAAGCAAAAAATAAGATTGTAATGATGGATATATAAAGAAGTGATTTTTTCATAGTTTTGAATATTAAATAAAAATTTTCTTTTAGAGTTCCGCTTTTAGCGGAACACAAAACCAAAAATTAAATTTTAGCTGGAAAATTCCGTATAAATTGGTCGCCGAGCGAAGCGAGGCGACCCACAAATCGTTGACTTTTTCTCGGTGGTGCGGACGGTGGGACTTGCACCCACACGGGGAAGAATCCCCATAGGTCCTCAACCTATTCCGTATACTAAATTCCGGCACGTCCGCAGATTTTACACCTCTTTTTTAATTTCCTCTTTTTTCTTTTCAATCTCCGCAGGCTTTTCTTCTTCTTTTTCCTCTTCTGGAGGAGGAGCAGGAGTTTGAATTGCAGGAATCTCAACCGTTTTCAACCTTGCTGACTTGCCAAATCGCTTTCTCATATAATAAAGCTTAGATCGTCTTACTTTAGCCCTTTTTAAGACTTCTATTTTCTCAATATTAGGTGAATGAAGAGGAAAAATTCTTTCAATCCCAATTCCATCAGATATTTTTCTGACAGTAAAAGTGCCGTTGATTCCTTTGCCGTGTTTGAGGGCAATTATCAAACCCTCAAAAGGCTGGAGCCTTTCTTTGTCGCCTTCTTTTATTTTTTGATAAATCCGAACAGTATAGCCGGATTTAATTTCCGGCAAACCAGTCCGTAGTTGAGATTTTTTTATAGCTTCTGATTTCATTATAGATCAGATTAACATTATTTTTAATTTTTTTCAACCCCGTAGAAGAATTTCGAATGAAAAATTTCAAAGAAATTTTCAATTAGCCGAAGGCTTTTCGAAATTTCTCTACGGGGCAAGGCCCTTTAACACATTTTTGAGCTCAGGCGGTAGGGGAGACTCAAATTCTTTAATTTGACCATTCGGTAATTTAATTTTCAAAATACTTGCATGCAGAAATTGTCTTTTTAATTCTTTTGGGCAAGACGCTCGCTTCCTCTTATATTTTTCATCGCCGGCTACTGGACAGCCCAGCCAGCTCAAATGCACTCTGATTTGATGCAGTCTGCCGGTTTTGGGATGAACCTCTAAAAGCGAATAATCTTTATATTTTTTAATTACTTTGTATTTAGTAATTGCTTTTCGTATTTTTCCTCTACCCATAGACAGCGAAAAAACTTTTTGCTTGGTTTTATTTTTTGAGCGGGCTAAATAAGTTTTGATTATTCCATTATTTTGAGGCGGCTTACCATTCACCAATGCCAGATATTTTTTGATTACTTTTCTATTTTTAAATTGTTCTTTCAAATACTGAAAAGCCTTATTATTTTTAGCCGTAATTAAAACTCCGGAAGTGTCTTTGTCTAAACGATGAACAATTCCAGGCCTGAGAGGGTCTTCTCCAGTATTTTTAATTTGAGGATAATGTTTTAATAAAAAATCCGTTAAGGCGCCGGATTTTTGATTAGGTCTCGGGTGAACCAGTAAACCAGCCGGTTTATCAATTACTAAGACATCTTTGTCTTCATAGATTATTATTGGTTCCATAATTTCTTAACAACTTCAACTAATTCTTTGTAGTTAAAATAGCTTAAAAGTTGTTTTTCCCAATTAGGATCATTTATATTAATAGTCGGGTCAACGCCATGACCCTCAATTGGTTGGCCATCATCGCGTAAAGTTAAACTATGAACTAAAAATGCGGAGTAAATTTCATTATTAGGATCAATTTGGTTTTCTATTTCGAAAACTTTTTCAACTGTTCCCCACCCCTTAGTCTGCAGACCAATAACTACTCCCACATTATATTTTTTAAAAACAGCGGTCATAACTTCAGCTGAAGACTGAGTTTGTTCGTCCACAAGAACAACCACCTTTTTATATTTGACCATGCTGGCAAGCCAGCCAGCCTTGGTTTTAAACGGAGTATATTCTTTTTTGTGAAAAAAATCATAAGCATATTGATCTTTGCCTATAAATGGACCCAAGAACCATGGGAGAAGATCAATTGACCCGCCGATGTTTCCGCGCAAATCCAAAATCAGGGTATCAAGCTCTGGTTTGTCTTCAATGCTGTTTGCCTCTTTCTTAAAATCTTCAAAAGTGGCTGGAGATATTCTTTGAATCCTAATCAGGCATATTTCAGGCAGAAGCAATTTAGCAAAAACAGTTGGCTCAGCCCCTGTTTCATCATATTTTTCTTTATTTTCTTCATCAGAAAGCACTTCGTGGGCATACTCTGCTTCCTCAATTTCTTTTTCAATCTCTTCTGCTTGTTCCGTAGGCGCTTCTTGTTTTTTCTCTTCCAACTTCTCTACTTTTTCTTCAAAAGCCTGTTCTATTTCTTGTTCTGTTGCCTGTTTTTCAACTTCCAAGTCTTGATAAAGGTCTTTTTCAGGATTTACATTCTCAACCATATTTTTAAGCTCCTGCTTTTTCTGGGTGGTATAAAGTCCGCTCCGGCTAAAGGGTTTCAAGTTGGCTAAAACAATGCTGGCTAAATTAACTGAAAATTCTTTCTTTTTTTCATCATCTCCCAGGGTTTCAATTGTTTTGACTAAAGTTTTTTGAAGCCCCTCTTTATCGTTTGTTCCAAGAACAAAAGGTTTTTCCAATACTTTTTCCGCTCCTAATTTATAGAGATTGGTCAGGTTTTCATCGTTTATATCGTCCCAGTAGTTTTCCTGAACTTTGTCATAGACCTCCATAAGAAAAGCCAGATATTTATCCTTTATTTCATTCTCTTTGGGCTGGGTGGTTTTGAAAATAAAATAGCCTCCAAGAATTCCAATTCCAAAAATAAGGATTAAAGAAGCTATCCATTTCCTTTGCACTTTTTTTGTTTTTTTACTTTTTCTGGGCATACCCCGTAGTGAAAATTTGATAATGCTTTCTAAAAGAAAGCTTATGCCGCGCAGCCCTGTAGTGAAACTTGGACTCGCTACGCAAATGGACATTTGTCCAAGTTCTACTACAGGGCGCAGCGAATCAAATTTCTACTACGGGGCATATTTTCATTATACTTAGAACGAATATTTATTCAAGAAATAAAAAACCTGCCATCAGGGCAGATTTTGTTTTTAGTGGACTATTCTGGTGAGCTACAATTGATTATGCGTGAACCTGTTTTGAAAAATCCAGTTTGGTGGGCACTAGAGGATTTGAACCTCTGACCTCTACTATGTCAAAGTAGCGCGCTAACCCCTGCGCCAAGTGCCCACTTTGTGCGCGTGGATGGATTCGAACCATCGACCCCAGACTTATAAGGTCTGTGCTACTACCACTGAGCTACACGCGCCTTCTATTACTATTTTACCTCATTTCTTAAAAATATCAAGTCTTATTCTATAATATTATTACATATTACACCATTGAGTAATTCTACGATCGTGAGATTACTTAATTGGTTAGAAAACAAGTAAATCTACGATCGTAGATTTACTTAATATTCATTTTTAAGTTTATTTATTAAATAAACTTACTAAACAAGCTTAAAAATTTTTCTTAGGTGTAAGTCGTTGTCAATAAATTCTAGAACTCCACATCTGACATATTTTCGGAGATTGAAAAACTCAATCAGAAAATCAATTTCGTCTTTACATTTATAAGGAAAAACAAAAACGCTTTTTTGAAGTTCATGAAAACCCAAGGCTTTTAATTTTTCTCTTAGAGCATCTCTCCCCTTTCTTAATTTTTCAGGAACATCAAAAACTACTATTCTCCATTTTTCATCCCAATTTTGCTTTATAATCTTTAAATCTTGAAAATGATATTTCAAAACCCTTAACTTTCCTCTATCAGTTAAACTCATAGTAAAACTTTTGTCGGGGTTTTCTTTCAACGAAACTAATTTTGATTTATAAAGATCCTTAATCTCTTTTTTTATTTTTTCTTGATTAATTTTTTTCCATTCCCTGATTAAACCTTTTGTAATTTTGATATGGAAGTCTGGTCGATAGGTAAGACCTATAGCTGCTCCAGCCATTAAAGCAAGTAGAATTTTTTGTTTTGTAGGAGAAATCTCACTCATAATTAATAGAGAGTAAATCTACGATCGTAGACTTACTATTTTATATAATTATAAAACTTTTAAGAAGGTAAGTAAATCTAATAGGAGTAAATCTACGATCGTAGAATTACTAGTAAATCTACGATCGTGAGATTACTTGTTTTAATTAAAATTAATTAAAATAAGCTTATAAAATATTATAAGATAAAAGATTTTTGAAAATCTTATTTTTCCAAGGAACGGACTTTGAATTTTTTTATTTTCGTAGGTTTGGTAATTTGTCTGATTTTCTTGGTTATCTTTTTGAATTTACTAATTTTCATATTGTTAGGCTCTCTGATAATTTTTTCAAATTCTTCTCTTTCAATGGTTTCTTTTTTAATCAAAGTTTCAGCGATTTTGTCCAGAACTTCCATTTTTTCCTTGAGGATTTTCTCTGCTTTTTTCTGCGCCTCTTCAATAAATTTGGAAACAGCTTTGTCAATTTTAGCAGCCATTTCTTCGGAATAATTTCTCTGTTCAGAGATCTCTTTTCCCAAGAAAACCAGTTCTTCTTTTTCGCCCCAGGCTACCGGACCCAGAGAAGACATACCATATTGCTTAACTAATTTTCGCGCTAAATTTGAAGCTTTTTCCAAGTCATCGGAAGCGCCGGTGGTAATCTCTCCAAATTTCAGTTTTTCAGCCGTGTAGCCGCCCAAGAAAACAGAAAGCTCGTCTAAAAATTCTGACTTTGTTCTAAGATGCCTATCTTCAGTGGGCAATTTCAAGGTATAACCGGCTGCCCGGCCCCGAGCAACAATAGAAACTTTTCTTACTGGTTCAGCATTAGGCAGAGAAGCAGCAAGCAGAGCATGTCCTGACTCATGATAGGCGGCAATTTCCTTTTCTTTTTTAGACAGAATATGGCTTTTTCTTTCCGGACCCAGCAAAACCTTTTCAATTGATTCCAGTAATTCTTCCTGAAAAATCTGCTTTTTATTTCTCCGAGCAGCCAAAATAGCAGCTTCGTTAACTAAATTAGCCAAGTCAGCGCCGGAAAATCCAGGAGTTCTTTCAGCGACCTCTCGAATATTAACATCAGAAGCTAAAGGCTTTTTCCTGCAGTGAATTTTCAGAATCGCTTCTCGGTCATTAATGTCCGGAAGGTCTAATACAACCCTTCGATCAAATCTGCCCGGCCGAAGAAGGGCAGGGTCCAAAACATCAGGCCTATTTGTGGCGGCAAATACCAAACATGTAGCTTCTCTTTCAAATCCATCCATTTCTACCAAAATTTGATTCAGAGTTTGTTCTCTTTCATCATGTCCTCCGCCAATACCAGTTCCCCTGACTCGGCCAATGGCATCAAGTTCATCAATAAAAATTATTGAAGGCTGTTGTTTTTTTGCCGTGGAAAAGAGATCTCGGACTCTGCCTGCGCCAACTCCTACGAATAATTCTACAAATTCTGAGCCAGAGATTGAAAAAAACGGAACATGGGCTTCCGAGGCAACGGCACGCGCGAGCATCGTTTTTCCCGTGCCGGGCGGCCCCATTAATAAGACTCCTTTCGGAATTCTTGCTCCCATCTGCAGATATTTTTTTGGGTATTTCAAAAAATCAACGATCTCTTTTAATTCTTCTTTGGCTTCTTTGAGTCCGGCCACATCATTGAATGTGATTTTTTCTTTTGGGTGTCCGTCAGCTCCGAAAAGCCGGGCCTTGGCTTTAGAAAAGTTAAAAGCCTGCATTGCCCCGGTTTTTGCTCTTCGGAAAATCACCCAGAAAAATATTATAAAGAGCAGTAAAGGAAACAGGGTTAGAATAAACGGTCCTGCCAATGTCCAAAAACCTTTTTCTTCCTGAAAGCTAATATTAATTTTTTTCAATTTTTCTCGGTTAGCTCCGTAATTAATTAAAGACTCGGAAAAACCAATAGAGGGCTCCTTAAAAGATTGGGAATGCGTCTCATCTCTATATGTAATAAAAATATTAGAGCCGGAAACAAGAATTTCTTCTATCTTTTCATCATTTAAATCTTTGACTATCTGACTTATAGCGATTTCTTGACTTTCTTCAAGGGGCTGGTTGAAAAGAGTGAAAATTCCAGAAATGATTAAGAAAATAAGGATTATGGCAATTATGTTTTTAACAAATGGTTTCATACTTTAACTGCGAAATACGAAAAATATACGAAACTACGAAAACGTTTTCGTAATTCAAGAATATATGATTATACTTTAACGAATCAAGGTTCTTGAGCGAAGCGAAAGGTTCTTGTGTTCGTAAAGAATTCGCATTTCGCGACCCAACAGCTTTTATATTTATTTTTCTTGATTGGCAAGTTTCAATATCATCTTATGCTCCCTTGGTTCAATTTGGAGAATCTCAAAATCATAGTCCTGACCAATCCTTAATAGTTCTTCCATATTTTTTTGAGAGACAAATTCAGAAATATGGACTAATCCCTGAATTTGGGACGGCTTAATTTCTATAAAAGCGCCAAAAGGATTGAATTTACCAACCTTGCCTTTTATTATGTCTCCTTTTTTGTATTTTTCATCAATGCCCTCCCATGGATCTTTTTTCAGAGCCTTTAAAGACAAAGAAACACGGTCATCAGTTATTTCAATAATTTTGGCTTTTGCTTTTTGACCCAAGCTGACAATTTTTGAAGGGTTATCAACTAATTGCCAGTCAAGTTCAGAGATATGGATAAGACCTTCTAGGGTTTCCTTTGGCGAGACTCCCTTTTTTGATAAAGCTTCTTCTTTCTCCAAGGCCTTCTCCTTCGCCTTGCCAAGCGAGGCTACGGAGGACAAGTCGGCGGACAGGTTTGAGGGAAGGTCAGGGGACAAATTCTTGTCCCTTTCTGTTTTAGGAAGAAGAGGAAATTTTAGAAAAACGCCGAAATTTACAATACCAGTGATTTCTCCTTCCACAATATCACCAACTTTATAATTTTTCAAAACTTTTTTAATTTTTTCTGAGTCTCTAGCCTTTTCCGACAAAATCAGCTTTTTCTCTTTGAAATCAAGGTCAAATATTTTGACTTTTAATTCCTTGCCAACAAACTTATGAAGCTCTTGCAAAATCTTGTTTTTGTCAGCCTTTTCAACTCGTGGATAGTGTTCAACGGTGAGCTGGGAAACGGGCAGAAAAGCCGGCAGTCCCGAAACTTTTGCCAATAGCCCTCCTTTATTAGCTCCCAAAACTTTAACCGTTATTGTTTCTCCTTTTTCTTTTTGTGTTTTAAGTTCTACCAAGCTTAATTCTTTATTTGCTTCCTTTATAGAAAGTTCAATATATCCATCTTCGTTTTCCAAATCCAATATTTTGGTAAATAATTCATCTCCGGTTTTTAAATCCCTTATCCTTTCTTTGCTTTCGTAGAATTCTTTTCCATATACTATTCCTGTTCCCTGGATTCCTAAATCAATAAAAAGGCTGGATCGGCCTGAGCCAACCACGCTCCCCCTAATAATATCGCCGACCCTCAACGGCTTTAGAAATTCATTTTGATCTAATAATTTCTTCATATTATTTACTATAAACCAAAACTTCCTCCTTTGCAAGTGTTTGAATATAAAAAAAAGTATGATATAATAAAATTGTTAGTGGACTAAAATATCCGAGCATTACTCGTTAGGGCTACGAAATACGAAAGTTTTACGAATATACGAAATTACTATTTGGTTTTACGTCGTTTTCGTATATTCGTAAAACTTTCGTATTTCGTATCTAAATTATGATTATTATCTGGCACGGACAATCTTGCTTTCAAATCCTTATAACTCCGAATAAAAACCATCAGGTTAAAATGGTTATTGATCCATTTGATGAAAGCATTGGACTAAAGCTTCCTTTAACTTTGAGAAGGAATGAATTTGATATTTTGTTAGCTACACATGAACATAAAGATCATTCTAATATTAAAGCCGTGGGCGGCAAGCCCTTTTTAGTTGACGGTCCAGGGGAATATGAAATAAAAGGAGTTTTTATTCATGGAATTCCTGGCTATCATGACAGCGAAGAGGGCAAAACAAGAGGAGAGATTACTATTTTTACAATTGAAGCAGAAGATATACGAATTTGCCATTTGAGCGACCTTGGCCAGAAAAAACTATTAGATGAGCAGGTAGAGAAAATCGGAGATATTGATATTTTAATGATTCCAGTTGGCGGAGGACCCACGATAAACGCAGGCCAGGCACAGGAAGTTATTAACCAGATTGAACCAAGAATAATTATTCCCATGCATTATCAGCTTCCCAAATTGGCAATAAAACTTGACAGTGTTAATAAGTTTTTATCTGTAATGGGCAAGAAAAAAATAGAGCCTGTGGAAAAATTCACCATTAAGAAAAAAGATTTACCGAGCGACGGCGCAGAAATAGTTGTTCTAAGACCATAGATAGCAATTTTCAATTTACAATTTTCAATTTTCAATGAATTTTCAATTTTCAATTTTCAAAAAACACAGAGCCTTTACTTTAATAGAACTTCTTGTGGTAATTGCCATTATCGGGCTTTTGGCAAGTATTGTTTTAGTAAATTTGAGTTTAGCCAGAGATAAAGCCAGGATTGCCAAAGGCTTGCAGTTCAGCGAAAGTGTTTTTCACGCTCTCGGCGATGAGGCAGTAGGCATTTGGGATTTTGATGACCAAACTCTAAATGACAGAAGTGGTAATGGGCTTGATGGTGTTAATCATGGAGCTACTTGGACGAATGAAACAGCAAGCGGTAATGGTTACGCAATAGCTTTTAACAGTTCGGAAAGCGATTGGGCTCAAATTAATGGTGATGTTGAACTAAGCGGCGAAATGACCATAAGTTTATGGTTTAAGACACCTGATAAAAGCGGTAATCAGTATTTGGCTGATAATCGAAGTCCTGGTTCTTGGTGGTTTATAAAAAATTATCCAGGATGCAGTTGTGCATCTTATCCTGGTAATATATGTTTTGAATGCAGAGTTATGGCAAAAGATTCAGATTGGAACACAGATCAATGGACTCATATTGCTGTAACAGATGATACGAGCACTGCTAAAATGTATATTAACGGCAATTTAGTAGACACTGGCACTGGAGAACCAACAAGTATTAGCACAAATTTAAGGTTGGGAACAAGATATACAAATTCAGGATACTTGCAAGGCTTTATAGATGATTTTCGCGTTTTTAAAAAAGCCCTTGGTTCCGCTGAAATCCAAAGGCTGTATGTTGAAGGTCTGCCAACCCACCAACTCGCCGAGAAAAAAGCCCGATAATCCTTCGGAGGCCCGTCTTCCGCAAACTCCGCAAAGCTACTCTGAAAACCGTAACTACTCTGTAAACCGTTCCCCACAAATTATGTTTTTAAAGAGTGTGCAAAATTTATCGGAGAAAAAAAGAAAAATAATTCTTTGGTTAATAGTAGTTATTATAGGGGGAATTCTTCTGTTTTTTTGGTTGAGGAGTTTTCAAGGAAAACTTCAAGGTCTAAAAAAAGAAGATATTATGGATAAGATAAGCTTGCCTTCGCTGGAGGAAGTTAGTGAATAATAATTATGCCCGGTAGTACAGCTTATTCTACTGTCGGGTATTAAAAAAGCAATTTTGACTTGTCTAATTTTCCAGTCAAAGTTGTACTACCGAGTATGTCAGGCGATTCTAAAAAAGAAAATAAGGAAATTGGGTATATCAAACCCAGGGAAATTACTGAGGAAATGAAAGATTCATATATTGACTATGCAATGTCAGTAATTGTTTCCCGTGCACTTCCCGACGTGCGCGATGGTCTAAAACCTGTCCACCGCAGGATTTTGTATACTATGGGAGAAGACGGTTTAAACCATTTAGCAAGATATAGAAAATCAGCTAATGTCGTTGGCTCTTGTTTGGGTCGCTACCACCCACACGGAGACATTGCTGTTTACGACGCTTTAGCTAGGTTAGCACAGGATTTTTCAATGAGATATCCATTAATTGACGGTCAGGGAAATTTTGGCAGTGTTGATGGCGATCCGCCGGCGGCGCAAAGATATACAGAGTGCCGGTTGTCAAAAATCGGGGAAGAGATGTTAAAAAATATTAACAAGGACACGGTTGATTTTAGAGAGAATTATGACGGGACTAGAAAAGAGCCAATTGTTTTGCCAAGTCCCGTGCCGCAATTTTTAATAAACGGCACATTGGGCATTGCTGTTGGCATGGCAACAAATATTATGCCGCATAATCTTACTGAAGTTTGTGACGCATTAATTCATTTAATTGATAACCCAAAGGCAACCAGTGAAGATCTTTGTCAGTGGATTAAGGGTCCTGACTTTCCAACTGGCGGCATACTTTATGGTCAAAAAGACATAATAAGCGCTTATTCAACGGGCAGGGGCGGAATGGTTACAAGGGGAAAGGTAGAAATAATTGAGGACAAAAAAGGCTTGACTAAGATTATTATTAAAGAAATTCCTTATCAGGTCCAGAAATCCTCTTTGATTAAGCATATGGCCGAATTGGTTCAAGCAAAGAAGCTGGACGGAGTAAAGGATATCCGTGACGAATCAGATCGCGATGGAATGAGAATTGTTATTGATGTAAATCGGGGAGCCTTTCCTAAGAAAATTCTCAACCGTTTGTATAAGTTTTCTGACCTTCAGAAAACTTTTCACTTAAATATGCTGGCTTTGGTTGATGGAATTCAGCCAAGAATTTTGTCTTTAAGCGAGGTTTTGGCATATTTTATTGCTCATCGCAAAGAAGTGATTATTCGCCGAACTAAATATGACTTGAAGCGCGCCCAAGAAAGAGCCCATATTTTAGAGGGTTTGCAAAAATGTTTGTCTAAGATTGACGCGGTGATAAAAACTATTAAGGCTTCCAAGAATAGGGAAGACGCTTTGAAGAACTTAATGAAGAAATTCAAACTGACCCAGATTCAGGCTAACGCTATTCTGGAAACCAAGCTTTCTGCTTTGGCTCGCTTGGAAAGGCAGAAAATTGAAGAGGAATTAAAGCAGAAAAAAGCTGAAATAAAAGAACTGACAGGAATTCTTAAAAGTCCTGCCCAGATAAAAGGAGTGGTTAAAAAAGAACTAAAAGGAATAAGAGAGGATTTTGGCGACGAAAGAAGGACTAAAATTTTTGCCAAGAAGGTTGGCGAGATTTCCGAGGCTGATTTAATCCCGCATGAGGAAACAATTATTACCCTGACTCAGGGAGGCTATATTAAGAGAATAAACCCGTCTGTTTACAAAATTCAAAAAAGAGGAGGTAAAGGAATTATGGGAATGAAAACAGTTGGGGAAGATATTGTTGAGCATTTTCTGCCCGCTTTTACCCATGACTCCCTGCTTTTCTTTACTGACTCAGGCAAGGCTTTCCGCACAATTGCCTATGAGATTCCTGAAGGCAGCAGGGTGGCTAAGGGCAGGGGAGTCTTGAATTTCTTGGAGATTTCTTCAGAAGAAAAAGTTTTGTCCCTTATGGCTTTGGGCAAGGAAGATAAAGATTTGGGGATAAAATACTTAGTAATGGCAACTGAGAATGGTATAATTAAAAAGACTAAACTTGAGGATTTTGATAATGTCCGGCGTTCAGGCTTAATTGCAATTAATCTTAAAAAGGGCGACCTTTTGAAAGAAGTTGGCAAAACAACCGGTGAAGATGAGATAATTTTGGTTACTAAAAAGGGTCAGGGAATTAAGTTTAAAGAAAAAGACCTTAGACCAATGGGAAGGGCAACTGCCGGTGTAAAGGGAATTAGACTGAAAAAGGGAGACAATGTGATTGGAATGGAAGTAGTTCGGAAATCCCAGCGCCAAAGCAAGCTTGGTAAGGGGCAGGTTCCAGCCGGAGATCAGAAGTCGGAACAAAAGGAATACTTATTGATAGTGAGTGAGAACGGATATGGCAAGAGGACTCTGGTTAAAGAGTTCCGGGTTCAGGGCAGGGGAGGTTCTGGCGTTAAAGCAGCCAATGTGACAAGCAAGACCGGAGAACTGGTTTATTCTAATGTTCTTGCCGGCGACGAAGAAGATTTAATTGTTATCTCCCAAAAAGGCACAGTGATAAGAAGCAAAATTTCCTTAATTCCGGTAATCAGCCGAGCAACGCAAGGAGTGAAGATTATGAGATTGGATGCGGGAGATAAGGTAGCTTCGGCAGCGTGCATTTGAAATTTCTAATTTCTAATTTCTAATTTCTAACTAATGATTCAATGACCAAAGTCCCAATGAACAAAAAGTTTGACCTTGAAGAGCGGACAGCGAAATTCGGAGAAGAGATTATAAGGTTTTCTATGGATTTGCCTAAAAATGAAATCACTCGACCAATCGTTGTACAATTAGTAAAGTGTGGGACAAGTATCGGAGCCAATTATTGTGAAGCAGATGATGCTGAAAGCAGAAGAGATTTTAAGTATAAAATAGGCATCTGTAAAAAAGAATCTAGAGAAGCAAAACATTTCTTGCGTATGTCAGCTGTTGCTGTACCACAATTTAAAGAACGATCCAGAAAACTATGGGCGGAAGCAAGAGAAATAAATCTTATTCTCAATTCAATTTATCAGAAATTATAAAATTATTTTGTTCATTAGTTATTGAGATTTGGGATTTAGTTAGAAATTAGAAATTAGAAATTAGAAATTTATTAAATATGTTTCTTGATCCAAATGTAATCCTTGAAGAACTCGATTTGCGAGATGATATGCTCATTGCCGAGTTCGGTTCCGGCTCAGGCGCTTTTGGTATTGCTTTGGCAAAGAGAGTTCCCAAAGGCAGAGTTTATGCCTTAGATATTCAGGAAGAGCCGCTTTCAGCCCTGCGAAGTCGGGCGGCCCAGCAAAAAGTTTTTAATGTTGAAACCATTCGCTGTGATTTGGAAAAGGAAAATGGTTCTGGTTTAATGGACAATTATTTAGACTTAGTAATTATCCCCAACCTTTTGTTTCAGGCAAAAGATAAAGATGCTATAATATTAGAAGCCAAAAGGGTTGTTAAAAACAAGGGGAATATTGTAATTATTGAGTGGCTGCCAGGCTCTTCTTTCGGTCCAAAAGAAGGTCGGATTCCGCCTTCTGAAATCAAGGAGCTGGCTGTGGCTTTGGGTTTAAAGCTAAGACATGAGTTTGAAGCAGGAACATATCATTACGGATTAATTTTTAGCAAAGAATAATGAAAAATTTTAAGCTCTTTATATTATTTATAATTACTGCTGCGTTTTTGGTTCCAGGAGTTATTCGGGCTGCTAATTGTCCAACGCTAACGTTTGAAAGTACCAACATTACAAACAATACAGTAGACATAGCATTACATATTGAACCTGGCTATAATACCTTGATATGGAGGAATCTCTGGGTTAACTGGGGTGATGAGGGTACAAAATCAATTGAATCTTGTGGCTGTAAGGGTACTGCAAGAGTCACTAAAACTTTTAGCCATCCATATCAAGATTCCAAAACCTTCACTATTCATGCCTGGATTGTAGTGATAGATCCAAATGAAGGGGTTGTCAATTGCGATTCTATAGAAAAAACGATTACTCTTGGAGGTAATGGCGGAGGAGATGAGCCGCCGGAACTTCAAGATGTTAGCATAAGCTCAAACAAAATTAATGAAGGGGATTCAGTAACATTATCAGGGAGCGTCAGTGATGATTGCGCCACTGGGACACTTTTACAGGTCTATATTCAATGGGGGGATGTGTATGGAGGGGTTAAACAAGAGGATACAAAAAATTTTACATGTAAAACAGGAACACCTATAGAAGACGAAGCTTTTACTGGTCTGCCGTTTACTCATACTTACAGAACAGCTGGTAATTATCAGCTAAATGTTTATGCTCTTGATTCAAGTCCTGATACTGATGATGATTTATGGACGACTAGTATTGGAGTTGGGTTTGAAGAAGAAGAAATTCAGATTGAGCCAAAAGTTGACCCTTTTGTTCATGAAGTCGGAGAAGAAGTGCCAGTAACAATAGAAGCAAACGTAAGTGGTAAATATGAAGATATTACAACTATTTTTCTTAGCTGTCCTTATAGCGGTTCTGAACAAAATGAGGATTGTGCGGGTACTCAAAGAACTTGTACTAAAAAATTTAATAGAACCTTTACTAAAGACGGTGAGCATCTTTGTCAAACTTGGGTTAAGGTGAAAACCTCTTTAGGTTTTGAAGAATCGCGTAAATTTTCATTTTTTGTTAGAGTTAATCCAAAAGGAGGCACTGACGGAGATGACGGAGATGACGGAGATGACGGAGAAGGTATTCATACCCCAATCGGAACTATAGAAATCACAAATCTCTTAACAGCTACGGATTTTAAGGACTTCATAGATAAAATTGTTAGTTTTCTATTTACTATTTCTTTGGTCATTGTGCCGATTTTGTTAGTTGCGGCTGGGATTATGTTTTTGACGGCGCAGGGAGATCCTACCAAGGTAGGAACAGCTAAAAAAATGGTTCTTTATACTTTAATCGGATTTGCAATAATCAGCTTAGCAAGAGTTTTTGTTAAATTAATATACCAAGTCTTTTTGGAATAAAATGAAAAAAATTATATTGTTTCTAGTTGCTGTTGTGTTTTTGGCTCCATGGCGTGTTTCATCATCTTTTCTTGATGTCCCACCCAGACTTTGGGATTGTAAAATTTTTTATGGTGAAAAAGGTTATGATTTTAACTCTGAAATTAAAATTAAGCAAGGCGATACAATAAGAATAGAAGGGGTTCTCTTTGATGATTGTTTCTCTTCTGGTATAGATGGAGAGCTCAAGATTAATTGGAGTAAGAGTGGGATAGAGACTGGGAGCATGAAAAAATTACTTTCTTGGTCGTGCGGCTTGATGGGGCCCTCCGTTCGAAAAGAATTTGGAGATTCACATACTTATATACAGAGTGGAACATATAGTCCAGAACTTTTAGCTGAGGATCCCTATGGAAATGAAGTAAGAAAAGAGTGGACAGTTGTTGTTACTGGCGGTAGCGACGATGACGGCGGCGGTCCTGCTGGCGATATCACAATCGGGCCCTTCAATCTTCCCAATCCGTTTGGGCCCGATGTTGAGAACTTCGGCGACCTTATAGATAAAATTATTTCATTTGTTTTCACTCTGGTTATTATTCTGGCGCCGATTTTATTGGTTGTCGCTGGGATTATGTTTTTGTTTGCTGGTGGCGACCCGGCAAAAGTCCAAAAAGCTAAAAAATTAATTCTTTAT
>Ga0315547_1000494_pt1 | contig 39028 bp, 36 predicted proteins | sample SalMarSW160240MG_2_FD_202542 | JGI IMG/M metagenome (GOLD analysis project Ga0315547, IMG submission 202542) | Salt marsh sediment microbial communities from the Plum Island Ecosystem LTER, Massachusetts, United States - Salt Marsh Sediment SW1601-240 ...
CCTAACGGAGATAAAAGACTGAGTTAGCGTAGCCCATAAAACGTATCGGATACAAGCGCCTAACGAAAGTATCTGAAACTGATTTTTTCTTCTGTATTCTCATTAATTCTTTTTGTTCTACCCCAACTTCAAGATTATCAAGAAAAGTTGGACAAAAAGCCTTTAAGGGCTATCGTTAAGTCTATGCTGTAGAAGGAGCGACAGAAAGCTGTGTTAGCCTTACGGAGGACTGCCGATCCAGAAATGGATCAAGAACTCTACACACTCGGCTGTATGCTCCATATCCCTACAACGGGTACAATATCAAAAACTAGGAGGCTAAGCTGGATGGACGGAAGTGAAGGCGATGACGAAGACCAACATAGCCGGAACCATGTCAGTAAAGAAGCTGAAAGCCAGCCTAGGCCAGTCCCTTTTATCCTTTTCATTTGATATAGGCGGATTGCTGACCGGAGCCATACTTATTCTTTATTTTGATGTCCTTTCCATCAGCGAGGCTCCATGGGCACTATTCCTTTTCCCAGGCATTCTGAGCATAAGAGGTGCCGTGGGCGGTCTCTTTAGTGGACACCTAGGCACAGGTTTGCACTTAGGAACAATCAAAGCCACATTTACCAAAAACACCAAGGACTTTCATCTCCTTCTCCGAGTGGTCATTACGCTAGCTTTTGTAAGCGGCGTTAGCGTGGGGACCGGAACTTGGATATTCGGCGTGTTTCTCTGGAAGGCTACGATCATAGATTTTATTCAGTTATTGGCAGTGATTACTGCAACTATGGCTCTGTCAGTGGTGTTTGTTTCTCCCCTCACAATGGGTTTTTCAGTTCTTTCCTTCAGACGAGGGTTAGATCCAGACATCATTGCTTATCCGGTAACTTCGACGATGTCGGATATAATTAACACAGGATGTTACATCCTTAGTTTAAGCCTCTTCTTTATGTTTGAACCTTTTGGACGCTACCTGATTTGGATACTGGACATCATTTTCATTGCCTTTATTGTCTACATTCTAGCCAAAAACCTTAATGAAACAAAGTTTACCGAGACAATCAGAGAATTTCTTTTAACCCTAGTGTTTGTCACGTTGATTGTTAACGTTACCGGATCTTTTCTAACAAAAATCAGCGGAGTCACAGGCAACGGAAAGAGGATATACGCTGTATATCCCGCCATAATCACTACCGTGGGGGGAGTAGGCTCAATAATAGGTTCAACAGCCACCACAAAACTTGCTCTAGGTTTGATTAGCCCCTCGTTTTCCTCCATAAAAAAGCACATAAACGAGATAGGTGGAGCATGGTTAGCGTCGATAGTAATGTTCGTAATCTACTCGATTTTATCCTCATTTATCAGCGGCGCAAAAACTTTAGGGGAGATGATAATGTTCACGGGTCAACTCTTAACCACAAACATTCTCGCTGTCTCCCTTATGGTCTTTATCGCTTATGCAGTGGCAATTTTCACTTTCAGGCGAGGATGGAACCCAGATAACTTTGTGATTCCCATCGAAAGCTCCTTAGCGGACACGATCACAACTGCCGCTGTTCTGGTAGCATTAGCCCTTATCATCTAAAAGTCAAAACTGTTTCTACCCTTCTTGTTTGACCGGCTCTTTGACTCCAGAAGCCAACGCCTCAAAGTCAGCTTCTCCCTCAGCATAACCTGCAGCAATCAAAACGTCGCCCGCTTTAATCACCGTGTCAGGGCGGGGTCGCAGCCACCAGGTGCCTCTTCTGATAACCAGCACCCACATGCCTGTATCCTCTTGGATTTGGGCTTCTCGAATTTTCTTTCCCACAAACGGGGAGGTCTCTGAAACGGTTACCCGAGTTACGGTTTCCTCTGCTTCCTCTATTACAAGCTTCAGGATGGGGTGGGGTTCCAGTCCTCTCAGTACGACGTCAGCGATTTCCATGGCTGCGTCAGCTATCTCCTCTGTGACTACCCCCAGCCTTATTAGACCAAGGAAATCTTTGGATTCTTCAGGTGTAAAGCCGCTGGACAAAACTAGAAGCTCAAAGTCCGTGTGCAGATCGTCCATGTGATTTTCTAGGGCTTCAACTTCCTCAGCTAACGATCGGCTGTTGAGAAGCAGCGAAGAGTATGCGAGATCTATCATGAGTTCAGAGGTGTCCTTCAGAAACACGAGTTTGTCAACAATTTTCTTGAAATGTTCTTCCGTTAGAGCCACTTTGACTCTTCCCTCATTCTAGCTCCTTTATTTTGCCCTCGGCTAGGGCTTTCAGTTCATCAACGCCATGAGGCGCTCCTCTGGCAATTAAAACGTCGCCATCCACAATCCTCTCCTCCTCGCTAGGGTCTATGATCCACTCTAGATGCCGTCGGATAGCTATTACATCAACACCTATCTCGGCGGCTAATTCTAGGTCACCAAGTTTCTTTTTGACTAGGATCGAGTTAGGTTTGACTATTGCTCTTGCCAGTCGTTCCTCAACTTGCTCAAATGCCTTCCGAACGATTGGATGAATCCCTATCTCTTTGAGAACAATAGATGCTATGTCAGCGGCTGCATCCGAAATTTTGTTGGTGGCTGCGGCTACGGTTATCACCGCGGTGAGGTGCTCAGCGTCTTCAGCGTCTCTGGCTGCAAGCATTGTGTTCATATCTATCATGTATGCTAGGTAGTCCACGCGCTTTTCGAGTTCCAGAACCTCTTCAGCGAGTTCATGGCTGTTGAAAAGGGCCGCTGAGTACGCTAGGTCGATCATTATCTCTGACACGTCTTTCATTTCGGTGAGAGCTTCGCGAACAGAGATGGGTCTATACTCAATTTTACCTGATTCTGCCAAGCAGAGAAAACTCCCTTAGATCAATTCTGTTACACGCTATCAATTTGCAGTGTCGATACTATATGATAACATACAATCTTTTAATTCTATCGTAATAACCTGTTTTGGCTTACGAAATCAGGGTGAGTATTAGTCCAGAGGCTAGGGGCATGGTTAGGTTATCGTTTATGGGAAGGGGAAGCGCTTCCACTAGCATTCCAACTGCGGCGGCAATCAAAGCTCTCGTTGGGTCAACGAAAATCATGGCGCCCAAGAAGGCAAACAGGAAACCGAAGAGTGTTCCTTCCAGGTTCTTTCCTTTGTTGAAGGGGAGGCGGGTTCTTCCGAATTTCATTCCGAATATGTGAGCGCAGCCGTCGCCTAGGGTTAATGTTGTGATTGCTACGTATCGTATGGGCGCTGGGAAGATGAGGAGAGAGATTATTATGCCTAGGGCAAAATGGATGGGGGGTGTTGCGAATTCGTAGAGTTCCGTTTTGTTTGCCGCGTTCCAAGTTATTGATGAGAAGATGGGAAGGTTGATTCCGCGTACTCTGGCAACCTCGGAAAATGTGTAGAGCACGGCTACGAGCAGTATCAAAGAAGCCACCATGATATTTCCGAGAAGATATATACAAATGAAGGACAACAAAAAACTGCTCATGTGAATTGTTTCTCTGAGACCTCGGCTTCTTGACATGGCAGAATGGGAACCTCGCGGCTTTTCTCCTGTTATATACGGTAAGACTTCTGTTAACTCGCCTTTTGTCACAAAGTCGGATTTGGCGGTTAGAATGAAATCGGGGTTGTAGCCTATCCTCAACCTGCATAGAGGAAACATCGAAAGGTTGTTTCTGTCATCAGCAACCATGACACAATCTTGGGAGGTTAAGCCTTCTTTTTCAAGTATTTTCTGCAAAACAACGGCTTTGCCTCCAGACTTAAGAACTTCGCCCTCTATGACGCCCGTTAAACGTTCATTCAGTATCTCCAGTTCCAGACCATAAGCATAATCAGCCTGCAGTCTGGTGGCTAAGTCTTCTACGACTGGAGTGGGAAGACCCGAACTAATGAGCGCTGTCCTGTAACCTTTATTGTTTAATGTTTTGAAAACTTCCTCAGTGCCGGGCATCAGGGGTATCCGCTTGTGAAGTTCCAAAACCTCTTCCGCTCTGAGTCCTTTGAGTATCGCAAATATTCTTCTCAGCGCAGATTCGAGAGATAATAGTCCAGTCTCGTAGAGTAATCCTAATGCAATGATTCTTATGAAGCCCAGAAATCCCACTTTCCTTGATGCCTCAAAGAGAAGATAACGATTCTTCGGTATCAAAATCCCTTCAACATCAAAGACAACCAAACGACTGGCTCCATGTCTCGTTTCCTTTCCGTCAGCCATTGGAGATTTTCCTCTTCCCATTATTGGTCTTGTCTTGATTGAAGAGCTTATCGGAAACAAAATGCAAAGCGAAATGTTAGAGCAGGCTATTTCATTTTTTCATTATGGTTTTTGTTTCCGTTGTCTTTAAGTACACCAGCCTCCTAAGAAAATTGTTACAGTTAAGAAAAACTTTGGAGGTGTGTTGCGCTCGTTAAGCTTTTGGTCACCTCAGCGTGGCCTTACATCAATTTCGTTCCTCATCTAGGCAATATTGTAAGCTCCATTCTTTCAGCGGATGTTGTAGCCCGGTATTATCGGCTAAAGGGAGACGATGTTGTGTACGTAACCGGCTCAGACGAGCATGGGACACCCATCGAGATAGAAGCCGTACGACTGAACATCCCCCCAAAACAGCTGACAGACCGGAACCATGCAAATGTGGTGGACCTCTTCAGCAGATGGGGCATAGCCTTCAGCAACTACACCCGCACAGAAAACCCTGTGCACAAGGAGTTCGTGCGAAACTTTTTGCTGAAAATCTACGAGAACGGCTACATCTTCACCCAAGAAACCGAGCAGCTTTACTGTCCCAAGTGTGACAGATTCCTGCCTGACAGGTTCGTAGAAGGAACCTGTCCACACTGCGGATACGCCAGTGCCCGGGGAGACCAGTGTGACTCCTGTGGGAACCTTCTTGAACCCATAAATCTTCTGCAGCCCCGCTGTGCAATATGCAACTCAGCGCCAATCAAAGAACGGAGAAAGCATTGGTATTTTGATCTGCCGAAGCTAAGCGAAAAACTCCGCGACTACATCCAGAACAACGAGCAGTTACCCGATAACGCTCGAAATTTCACTTTGAACATTCTGAAGGACGGTTTGAAGCCTAGGCCGGTAACTCGGGATAATAAGTGGGGGATTCCGTCGCCTTTTCCGGGTTCTGAGGGCAAAACAATCTATGTTTGGGTTGAAGCCGTTCTGGGGTACCTGTCAGCCACTGTTGAATACTTCAAGCGAATGGGAGAGGAAGAGCGGTGGAAGGAATACTGGTTCGACAAAGAAGTGAAGACGCTGTACTTCATAGGAAAAGACAACATTCCCTTCCACACCATTATTCTCCCCGCCCTGCTCTTGGCTACCCACGAAGACTACAATTTGCCTTGGACAGTTCATTCCACAGAGTTTCTGATGTTTGATGGTCAAGCCTTCTCCAAGAGCCGAAGAATAGGCATCTGGATCGACGAGGCTCTGGAACTGTTTCCAGCGGACTACTGGAGATACGCTCTCATGTCCATACGCCCTGAAGTGAAAGACACAAACTTTTCTTGGAAGACTTTCATCGAAAAAGTGAACTGTGACCTAAACGACACCCTAGGCAACTTCGTTCACAGAACATTAACTTTCATAAACAGGCAGTTTGACAGCACAGTGCCGCAGCCAAGCAGCCTTGACGAAAAGGACAAAGCGGTTCTTGAAGACGCTAAAGAAATTGTGAACAAGACTGCAGAACGGATGGAAATCTTCAAACTGCAAGAGGCTCTACGCTACGCCATAAGCCTAAGTCACCTTGGAAACCGATACTTCAACGAGAAGGAGCCTTGGAAAACCATAAAAACCAACCGCCAAGAGTCAGCCAACACCCTGTATGTTGCTGCCCAGACAGTCAAACAATCGGCAATAATTCTGGAGCCCTTCATTCCCTTCACAGCCGAGAAACTCTGGAAGCTCCTCAATCTGCCCGGTTCTGTTCATGAGCAAACATGGAACGAAACAGAAAAGGAACTGTCTCCAGACCACAAGATAAACAAGTCAAAGCCTCTTTTCAGCAAAATAGACGAATCCGAAGAGGAGCTTCAAGCCAAACTGGAGGAAGCGAGGGCTAACCTGCAGAAGTTGTCTAAAGACTAGATGGGTAAAGATGAAGGGAAGCTTTTGGGCCTGAAAATCGACCTTCACGTTCACACATGCTATTCCCGCGACTCTGTCACAACCCTCAAGCAAGTTGTTTCCTTCGCCAAGAAGCGGGGACTGGATGGAGTTGCAATCACAGACCACAACACCGTCAAAGGCGCCCTCAAGCTAAAAACCCGCGACATCCTCGTTGTTCCCGGAATAGAAGTCTCCACCTTAAACGGGCATCTCCTCGGCATTAACGTAACCACGCCGATACCTGCAAAACTGGACATCGAAGAGACCATTCACCGAATTCATGAAGCTGGAGGAATCGCTGTGGCGCCCCATCCTACTACGTTCTATAAGTCGCCGCCGAGCCGACAGGTAAGTTCCTATGATGCCATCGAGGTGATGAACGCGTCTTCCATCCCCTTCCCTGTTTTCACGTATTTGAGCAAAAGATTTGCTGCTGGTTTAGGTCTCCCACAGACTGGTGGAAGCGACTCGCATTACGCTCCTGAAATTGGGGCAGCCTACACTGTCGTTGAAGCTGATCCTGACGTTGACGAAATTGTATGCGCCATCAAAAAGGGAGCTACATTTCCTATGGGAAACGGGATACCTTGGAAAATTAGGCTCGAAAGAACTGCGTTAAGCTTGAAAAGAAAAATTTGAGAATGGAAAGAGGCTATTCTTCCTGTTCTTCGAGCTGGTCTAGACCTAAGTTGATATTGACGGTGACTCTTGGTTCTGCGTAAGGTTCTATGTCAACGAGGTCTAGTGTGAGGCTGGTGGGAATAACTTCAATCGTGTCAAGGGTCAATTTGGAAACTTCCCTCGGTCGTTCGATTTTTAAGAGTTTTTCTATGTTTCTAGCCATTTCAGCTTCTTCCCCAGGCCTCTATGCTGAGGAGGTCTCGAACCGCTGTGCGGATGGCCTCAGCTCTGTTGGGATAGTATTTTTCGTTAACTAGGCTATCCAATGCTCGAATATAGGGCTCAGGTAGGTGTAGTGTAATCATTTTCATTTTTATTCTCTCCGTTGTTGCGATTAACTAAGCAGAGATTGTTTGCGTCTTATATGTCTTAATGTTAAGAAATAAATATGATTCAAATATGAACATACTAGCCTTTATAAGATTTTCCTTTTCCCTTCTTGAATCCTGTGTGCCTTCATGTAAAAAAACTGCTTTGCAGAATCTTTATGTTTCTCTCGTACGATTAAAACCGTATAACTCAGATTATGCCTTCTGTAACGTGGCTGTGACAATTGGGCTGAAACTTGATGGTTGAACGGTCTAAACGGGTTTACGTTAAAAGTTTTGGTTGTTCGGCGAATCTTGCAGATGGAGAAGTCATTGCCGGCTGCCTTTCAAAAGCTGGCTTCGAGGTTGTTGACGAGCCTCAAGACGCGGAAATCTTGCTTTACAACACGTGTGCGGTCAAATCTCCCACAGAAAATCGGGTCATAGACATCTTAAGAAAGGCTCCAAGAGACAAGCGGCTCGTAGTGACAGGTTGTCTGCCTCTGATAAACTTTGAAAGATTAAAAAATGAGGTAGAGTTTGATGGGGTGACGGGTCCAGCGCCGGGCGCCAAAATTGTTGAGATTTTATGTCGTGTAGTTGCTGGAGAGAAAGTTGTTTTTTTGGGGGGTGTTTCTAAACCGAGTTTGTGTCTTCCCAGGATTCCAGTAAACCCTGTTGTAAGTATCGTGCCCATCAACTATGGCTGTCTAGGGAACTGTTCCTATTGTTGTGTTCATTTCGCCAGAGGGAGGCTGAGAAGCTATCTGATTGATGAGATTGTTGAGAGGGTGAAACAGGATTTGGTTTCTGGCGCCAGAGAGGTGTGGTTGACGTCTCAGGACACGGCATGTTACGGGAAGGACCTTGGAGCAAGCTTGGCGGATTTGTTGAGGCGAATCTGTGGGATTGAGGGCGAGTTTTTTGTTCGGGTGGGAATGATGAATCCGAATCATGTGATGGGGATGCTCGATGAACTTGTCGAAGCCTACAAATGCGGGAGGGTTTTCAAGTTTTTGCATTTGCCTGTTCAAAGTGGGGACGATGAGGTTCTTGAGCTTATGAACCGGCGCTACACCGCAGAAGACTTCAAAAGGATTGTTCAGGCTTTCAGGGAGGAGATTCCGAGATTAACTCTTTCGACGGATGTTATCTGCGGTTTTCCTGGAGAGAGCAGGGATGCTTTTGAGCAGACAAAGAAGCTTGTGAGAGAGATTCAGCCTGACATTGTTAATGTGTCAAAGTTTTTTTCGAGACCCCGCACGCCAGCAGAGAAGATGGTTTCTCTTCCTCCAAAAGAGGTGAAGATGAGGAGTAGGGAGGTGGCGGAGTTGTCTAGGATGATTTCTTTTGAGAGGAACAGGGCGTGGATGGGCTGGGAGGGAACAGTGTTGTTTGATGAGAAGGGTAAGGGGGAGTCTTGGATGGGACGAAACTTCGCTTACAAGCCTGTTGTGGTTAAGGGTAGCGAGTCTTTGGTTGGAACTTTTGTTCAGGTTCGGGTGGTTAATGCTTTCTCCACGTATCTTGAAGCCGAGGTTGTGTGAAGAGGCTTTAGCCTCCGCCCACTGGAGGAAGAATTGCAACAGTGTCTCCTTGTTTCAGTTTCGTTTCAAAGCCTTGTAGAACGTTGATGTTTTTGCCGTTTACGAGAATCGACAGGAAACCGTGCACTTTTCCTTTCTTGTTGTAGATGTATTCTCTGAATTTTTTGCCGTATTTCTCAGAAAGCAGAGTCAGCAGTTCCTCAACAGTGATGACGCTCTGCAACTGGATTTCGTCCACTTTCTTGCCTGTTATTTCTCGCAGAGAAGTGAAAAACTTGACTTCGATCTTCATCTATGCTCTACCCGTTTAGATATTATCTTAATTTCTGGGCGGAATTTATTCTATTCTGTGCAACAATATTTTTCACTCTTGGAAGAGCGGTTAGTCTAGGCGGGTTTTGGTCGATTAAACTTAAATAGCGCCACAAATTCTCAGAATAGCGGTACCACTCCAATTGTTGATTGAGCCGCCGTAGCTCAGTTCGGTAGAGCAACGGGCTGTTAACTCGTGGGTCGAAGGTTCGAGTCCTTCCGGCGGCGCCACTCTCATTTTCTAGTCAAACAACAAGAGAAGCCTTTTTTGGTGTTTGTTGTTAGCTGCGTTTTTCGTCGTCTGTAGATGCTTCTTCGTCTATTTTGCGTGGTCCAGCGTCTTTGGGTTTTCTTAGCTCTAGCAGAGAAGGCAAGAGGAGAAGGATTAGGAATGCTCCTAGGGCGAGAATCAGAAAGATGAGAATAAGATGCGCTGGAGTTAGATTCAAGAACAAAACATCTTTGTTTTATCGCATGTCAGCCAATATAACCCTTTCCAAGAGGAAACTGATGCTAGGTTGTGCTTTGTTTTTCAGAAAAAAGCTGTTTTTCAACAATACGCTGTTATTAGGCTACAAATACGAAGTATCTTGGGTTTCTGAAAGGTTATCAACAAGATTATTCATTCACTATTCTGGTTTGGTGTAACGATGGATTGGCTTGTGTTTGCTTTGCTGTGCCCGGCGTTCTGGGGTTTGAATAATGTTTTTTACAAATTTCTTATGACCAAGAAGTTTCGGGGCTATTTTCCTATGCTGTCTTTTATGGGTTTCATAGATGTGATTTTTGCTGTTATCCTATGTTTAGTTAACCCTGTTAGTTTCATTTTTCCCTATGTTCTTTTTGCTATGCTGGTTGGTCTTATGCCGCTCTTGGCGTTTTGGTTTTACTCTAAAGCGCTTATGGTGGAGGAGATATCACGGATAACGCCTCTGTTCCAGTTTATACCCATCTTTGTTGTCTTGTTATCCGTTATATTTTTGAACGAAATATTAAGTGTTCAACGATATTTTGGGGTCGCCATAATCTTAATCGCCTCAATACTGATTTCGTATAGAAACTCGAAAAGTGGAAAGTCCTTGTCTTCTGCGCTTAAGTTCATGATACCCTTCGGTTTAGTTCTTTCTGTACACGCTATTTTAGAGAAATTTCTTCTAAGCTACATAGACTATTGGTCATTATTCTTCTGGAATATTCTGGGTGCTTTCTGCGGCATCCTGTTCTTGATGACTTTTTCTAAACCACGCAGAGAATTTGTTGAAACGGTTCCTGTTGTTGGAAAAAGAGCCTTTTTTGTAGTGCTTGTAGGAGAAGGAGTATACTTTTTAGGTACAATATGCTGGCTAATCGCCGCATCTATGGGTTACGTCTCTTTAGTTTCCGCATTTGCAGGCTTACAGCACTTCTTTGTTTTCGTCTACGTGTTACTGTCAAGTTTATTCGTGCCAAAACTCCTCAAAGAGGAAATAAGCAGAGGCGTAATTGCCTTGAAAGTTTCTGCAATAGCTTTAATGTTCGCGGGAACTTGGTTAATAACGATATAACTTGAAATGTGTTAAGAAGGTGTTTGCGCTTTTTGCGGTTGGGAGGAATTAGAGCGCCTAATTGAACAATGTAAAGACGATATGGAAGAAGCCTTAATTGCCACATTGTTCTTGACAGGTGGAAGAGCGACAGAAGTTTTGTCACTTCGACATGAGCAGTTTAAAGAAAGGAAAGACTTTATCCTGATTGAAGGAATGTTGGTTCTTAAGCAGAAGAAACCAGAAAACCGTTATCGTCAGGTGTTGATTCGAAAAAACAATTTCTTAATTCCTTACATGATGCAGTGGGTTAACAGGAAGAAGGAAGGACAGCTTTTTGGATTCAAATACGGTAAACTTTACAAGACTGTTGTTGGAATTGACAAGGATTGGTTTCCTCATAGATTTCGTGGAATGAGAGCTTCGCAATTAGCTACAGAAACTGGAATTAATACAATCCTTTTGCTTATGAAATGGTTCGGTTGGACGTCGGAAAAAATGCCAGCTCACTATGCTAGAATGAGCACAAAAGAGATTGAAGAAGCCTACAGGAGACACGAAGAAAGAGCGATTCAGGGAGATTAGATTATGGGTTTACCACACAGGATTCTTAGTAATAGTATAGCAAATGGATTACTTATTTTGGATTTTTTCAAAATGCATAGAAACGGGGTAATTTATTTTTCTCCTTCGATTATGATCATGGTAAGGGTTGCTCGAACTTTATCGAGCCGTCTCACATTCCAAGCAATAATCTCTTTGAGGTTATCCATAGTATCTGCACCGACCTTAGCGACTATATCGTAAACACCGTAAACCATGTAAGATTCTTTGACTGCATCAATCTTCCTTATCTCATCTAAAACTTCTTTTTCAGAACCTATCTCCGTGTTTATCATCACAAAAGCCGTTGTCATATAACCATCTCCCCAATCTATTGTTACTTAATCTACCTAAAAAATTTACTGCCTAAAATATTAAAAAAACACAACAAACCACTCTAAAAGGAGAAATCGTTCAAGAGTATTGTTACTGTGTTCTAGGTTTTGTTCCTGCCGATGTTGTTCGCCTAAAAAAAGACGTTTGGTTTACTAAATTAACTTCTGAACAGATAACATCGGTAGAAAAGTTTTTCGAATCAAAATATTGTGCTTGGGATTGAATGATAAACATCTACTTCGTTGGTCAAAGTTTCTTGACTAGATTGCATTTCAATTGGTCAAGGTTTCTTGACAAAAACGCTTTTTAGTTCAGGTAGGATATGTATTGTTGGTGCCTATAGTGGGGGAAAGAAGGGCAGCTCTAGTTCTATTCTTGATTCTATGTTTTGCAGTCCTTTCTCTTCCACAAATTGGAACAGTGAAGGCGGAAGGCACCATCTATATCAGAGCTGATGGAACCGTTGAGGGAACAGACAAAATTCATCGAAATGGAAACGTTTACACTTTCACAGGCAACCTTTACGATCCTATTGTTGTGGAGAAAGACAACATAGTCGTAGATGGGAACGGTTACATTCTTCAAGAAACCGACTACAATAGAACACAAGTGTATCCATTGCTGAGAGGGATAATGCTGAATAGTAGAAGCAACGTGACAATTAAGAACATCAAAATAAAGTCATTCTACGAGGGACTGTATCTAAATTCGTCTTCAGGCATCAACATCTCTGGAAACACAATTATAGCCGAGATCGGCATCGGACTCACTTCTTCACATAACAACACCATCTCCAGAAACATCATAACAAAAGCAAGGCTAGGAATATTCCTTCGTAGTTCATCATATTTGGCGGGATCAACATACAACACCATTTCTGGAAACTATATAATCAACAACGGGGAAGGCATTTTCCTCCAAAGCTCTTCAAACCAGATTATTATCGAGAACTACATAGCCAACAACGTGAATGGCACTCACATTTTTTCACCTCCATTCGCAGCCGCTTCCTCAAACAACCGCTTCTACCATAACAGCTTCGTTAACAACACCAGACAAATTTACATGGAAAAAGGATTCGCAATTACTGATCCAGTAAACAGTTGGGATAACGGTTCTGAAGGAAACTACTGGGGCAACTACTATTATGTCGTTGACGATGACGGTGACGGCATAGGAGACTCACCAATAGTTTTTGATGCAAACAACACCGACAACTATCCGCTTGTGTCTTCTATTATGCCTCCACTTTTCGTCTTTGACGCTGGCACTTGGGAGGATACCCAATACAACATCTATGTCTTCAGCAATTCAACAGCCTCAGATTTCAGTTTCAACCCCGAAACAACCTCTTCTATACAGTTTAGCGTAGAGGTCGAAAACGGAACAACAGGCTTCTGCAATGTAACAATTCCTAAAGGTCTGTTATATACGGAAGACAACTGGACTGTTCTCGTAGATGGAGCCTCTGTTACTCCAACGGTCAACGAAGACGCAAGCAACACATACCTATACTTTACCTACAATCACGGCACCAAAACAGTAGAAATCATCGGAACAGATGCGATTCCAGAGTTTCTATCATGGATTATTTTACCTCTTTTCATTGTAGCAACTATGGTTGTGATGATGTTTAAAAATAAACTATCAAGGAAAGGATTAAAGAAGGATTAAGATGAGAAAGTTCTCAACGTTCATTTTGGTTCTGTTCAGTTATAAATATTGGTTTTTACCTTAGATTAGTCTCCTAATATGAAAAGACATTTTACGTTGCTAGTGTTTGTGCTAGTCGCATTAAACTTAGGTCTAATTGTTTTTCTTTGCTGCAGACTTGTTCGAGGTCTATGCTGGTTATTTTTCCTTCCTGCAAGCCAACCATCCTGTTTACCTGTTTGTTATGTAGCAGTTCTACGGCTTTGTTTCCGAACAGGTTAGCTAGGAGCCTGCTTCGGGCTGTAGGATTGCCTCCTCTCTGGGCATAGCCTGTAACGCTTAATCTAACCTCTACCCCAGCCTTCTCCTCAATCTCTTTCAACAGTTTATGGGTGTCGCCGATTCCCTCCGCAGCCACAATAATACCTGACTTCTTTCCTTTAGCAGCACTCTTCTCTAATGTCTTAATGATCTTCTCCAAAGTATACTCCACCTCCGGAACCAAGATTATCTCAGCCCCGACAGTCAACCCAATCGTCAAAGCCAGAAAACCCCGTTTCCTGCCCATAACCTCCACTACGAAAATTCGGTCATGAGAGTTCGCAGTATCCCTGATCTTGTCAATCTCAGCGACAGCAGTGTTCACTGCAGAATCAAAACCTATAGTCTCATCCGTCCCAAAAACATCATTGTCAATCGTCGCCGGAACCCCAACAATCAAAGAATCCGTCTCTCCGCTTAACTCCAAAGCTCCACGCAAAGAACCGCCACCGCCAACCACAACAAGCCCATCAACATTGTTCGAGGCAAGAGTTTCCGCAGCCTTCCGGATACCCTCCCTCTTCTGAAACTCTGGGCTCCTCGATGTGCGGAGAATGGTGCCGCCTAAATGAAGTATCCCGCCAACATTCCGGGGAGTCAACCGCCTAAACGTGTTGGTCAGTAAACCTTCCCATCCCCTCTCAAAACCCAAAACCTCTAAACCCTCAGAATAAGCCACACGAGTAACCGCCCGTATCGCAGCATTCATTCCGGGAGCATCTCCCCCGCTTGTAACCAACCCAATCCTCTTCATTCTGCCTTCCTCCACCGTAAACATTCAGGACAAAATATATCTCTGAACAAAATAATAAACTTGAGTGCTCAGCACCTTCAACGGTAGCGTTTACAATTAAGTTTAAAAGTCCCTTTCAGGACATTACTGCATTGAAACTGGAGGAACAACATTTGAGTGACGAAGCCCAAAATCGTTTTTTCATTCCAGGAGCCACCACTATCGGCCTAGTTTACTCTAACGGCGTAATCTTAGCATCAGAAAAAAGAGTATCCTACGGCTCCATGATAATGAGCAGAACAGGAAAAAAGGTTTTCAGAATTGCCGACAGGGTCGGTGCAGCATGCGCAGGCTTGATATCAGACATGCAAGTTTTGGTGCGAGAAATAGAAGCCCAAGCAAAACTATTTGAATTCGACGCGAAGAGACCAATGACCGTGAAATCAGCCGCCAAAGTCATGTCAAACGTTCTCTTCGGCAGACGCCTGATTCCTTTGATTACCCAAACCATCGTAGGCGGAATGGATGATGATGGACCAGCAATATACGTGCTTGACGTTATTGGATCTGTTTTACCCGACAACTATGCTGCTGTAGGCTCAGGAGCCCAGATCGCCACTGGGGTTCTAGAGGAAGGATACAAAGACAACATGTCCCAGCAAGACGCGAAAGAGCTGGTGCTGCGAGCCATAAAATCTGCTGTACGCCGAGACGTCATGAGCGGCGACGGTGTAGATTTATTCACCATCACAAAGGAAGGAATCCAAGAAGAATCCAATAACTTCTAAGTGGACAGTAGTTCTTCTGTAGGCTTCCTGAATAGAATCAATAAGAAGAGTTCTTCAGAAACTTTAATACCGTCAGGACTCATGTTCCATAAGTCAGGGGCGAAACAACATGACGTTTCAGCTGACACTCGAAGAAGGCAAGTTTCTCGTAAATCTAGCCAGACAAACTGTAACTGGATACCTAAAAAAAGGGAAGGTCTTGCAGGTTCCTGAAAGCGTTTCACCCAAGCTAATGGAACCGTGCGGAGTCTTTGTTACATTAAACAGCTTCAATAAAGGAGCGAAGATGTTGAGGGGCTGCATTGGTCTCCCTTACCCCACCACCCCCCTCGTTCAGGCAGTGATAGAGGCTGCCCTCAGCGCTGCAACCCGAGACCCACGGTTTCCACCAGTCGCCCTTGAAGAACTTGACCAGATAACATTTGAAGTTAGCGTCTTAACTCCACCGGAACGTGTCACAGTCGAGAAACCGACAGATTACCCCTCGAAAATAAAAGTTGGACAGGATGGACTCATAATCGAAAAAAGCTACTGTAAAGGTCTGCTTCTGCCCCAAGTCCCAGTTGAACTAGGCTGGAACGAGGAAGAATTCCTCTGTCAATGCTCCATGAAGGCAGGTCTACCGCCAGATTCTTGGCTACTAAAGGATACAAAAATATACAGGTTCCAAGCGATAATTTTTGAGGAAGCCTTACCCAAAGGCCAAATTAAACTGAAAAAAATTTAGGAAACCAAGTTCATGCGAGTTCAATTCTGTCCTTCTGGCGTGGGATTGGGGCATGTTGGCCGTTGTATTCCCATAGCTCGGAGGCTTGAAAGGAATGGAAACAAAATTTTGTTCTCTACTTACCGGGAGGGCTTCAGATACGTTCAGCAGGAAGGTTTTCAGGTTGTGGAGGCTCCTGCCATTGGGGTCGCGGTTAAACCCGACGGAAGCATCGATTTCAGGCAAACAACAGTGAAGCCTGGGCCCTTTATGGGTGTCTTCACCTTCATGAAACAGGTTGACGCTGAAATTGATTTTATGAAGGCTTTTGAGCCGGATGTTGTGGTTTCGGATTCGCGGGCGTCTTCTCTTATGGCTGCAAAGGTGTTGGGGATACCTAAAATCTGCATTTTGAATCAATTTCAGGTAATGATTCCTCGACGAAGAAGGTTCCTGAGACTTGCCAGAATAGCGGACGCCTCCACGTTGACGATTATCGGAAAAATATGGACGAGCGCAATCCAAGCCCTGATTCCAGATTTTCCATCGCCCTACACCATTTCGACCAGAAATCTGAATATTCCAAAGGCTTACCAGAAGAAGATCAAGTTTATAGGTCCTATTCTTTCTGTGCGCCCCGACGACTTGCCAGACCAAAAGGAGCTTCGAAAGAAACTGGGTTTAATTGAGGATAAGCCTCTGATCTTTGCGCCCATCAGCGGACCCGCAAAGGAACGCGCCTATTTCACGGGCATCCTCAGGCAAATCTTCAGCAAATTCCCAGATGATTACCAGATAGTTATGTCCCTTGGGTATCCTAAGGATTCAGCAGAACCTGTTAAGGATGGAAACCTGATCATCCACGGATGGATTCCCAACCGTTTCGAATACCTGAAAGCCTGCGATGTTGTTGTCTCTAGGGTTGGCCACGGAACCGTGTCCCAGTCCGTTTGTTATGGTAAGCCACAGATTCTTGTTCCTACACCCAATCACACCGAACAACTTAACAACGCCAAAAAGGCTGTTGAATTAGGAGTCGCAGAGATTATCCAGCAAAAAGACCTTAACAAGAATGTTCTGCTGGCGACTGTCCGAAAAATTTTGGATAACAGTAAATTTCAGGAGAGAGCAGAGCAAATCCAGAAGGAAGTAATGAAATGGGACGGTTTGGAGACTGCTGCCAAAATAATTGTTGATGCTGCACAAAGAAACCGAGCATAAACTGTTTGGAATCAATTTATTGCTATAGGGGGATTATTTCCAGCATTTTGAAGCCTCGGGCACAAGGGTTAAGCATATCCAAAATCTGGACGCGCTCCAAAAGGTCTCTGTTGCATTCAGCGTAGCCAACCACCTCGTTTTCCGTTGGCATCAAAGACAACAGCGCAATCTTGTCTTTGAAGAATTTCGGTTGGCACTTGGTTGGAAGCCCAAGCTTCAACTTGATGTTCTCTTTGATTGCTTTTTCTGCGGCGTAGCGGATGGCGTGGGCGCCTGAAGTTAGTTCAGCTATTCTAACGGGGATGCTTTCTTTTCCGAATGCCAGAACTTGTATGCCGTAAGTCCGCAAGATGTTTGTGGCGGTTTTTCTTAGTTTCGGCAGGATCTTTAGAATCTGTCCTCGTGCCTTGCGGGATTTTTTCATGGTGGAGATTCCTACCGCGGAAAGTTCTTCCAAGTTTATTCCTCTTAGGGACATGTCCAGATGTACCGCGTCTGCCTTCACGTTCTTCAAAAGTTGTTGACAGAGTTCTAGTTCATGGACTATCAGTTGATATCCGTTATCTGCGTCGGCGAAGATGGGTTCAGCTAGGATAGAACTTGCCCTTTTGTATGGCGGCTCTGTCAGAATAGCCACCGCAGCCACTACAGATACAGGTTCGAAGCGGTCGTTTAAAATTGCGGCTCCAGAGTCCGCAGCAACTATTCTCAACATATTCTCTCCAAAGCCTGACCAATTCTGAGAACGCTTCTCCCTACATACAGAAGTTCTCAACTTGTAATATTTCCGTAGATAGATTTATTTTTTGTCTGTCCATAGAACCATTCGACTGCTGAACGGATACAAAAAAAGTTCTGAACACTAGAATAGCGGAGACTCCAATGCCATTATGTTTTTTTTCTGAAGTTCATTCCAAGAACGTACAGTTCCGCGCTCTTTGATCTGCTAGCCCTTGGTTTAACAAGCTTTACGAAACTGAAATGCTGTCTTGCTTCGTCAACAAAGTTGTTTATTGAGCTTCCCTGAAAGACCTTAACGAAAAAGTTTCCCCCAAAGCGTAGAATAGAAGTGGCTATCCTCAGGGACTGGGTTGCGAGGTCAATTTGGCGGGCATGATCAAGCTCCCAGATTCCAGAGATGTTAGGCGATACGTCTGAGACAACAACATCAGCTGAACGGGGCAAAAACTCTAGGATATCTTGGATTGTTTGTGGTTCAGCAACATCGCCGATGATGGTGCGAACGTTGGGCGCGTCAACAGGTTCTATCGGTTTCATGTCAACTGCCAATACAAAACCTGAATCATCTACAAGTTTTCTGGCAGCCTGCGTCCACCCGCCGGGAGAAGCCCCTAAATCCACTACCACATAGCCAGGCTTGATGAAGTTGTGTTTCTTCACTGCTTGAAGAAGCTTATAGGATGCTCGTGAACGAAATTTTTCCTCTTTTGCTTTCCGGTAATAATATTCTCTTTTTCGTTCTTTGACCCATGCATTAGGCAAAACTAGATTTCACCAGAAGATCCTGTTTCCGGTTGGTCAATGCCCAGAATCCACGCGGTCAGTCTCGGGCATTCGTTGGGAGAAATTGGGCTCCAAGCTCCGCATCTTGCATCGTTCGGACACATTAAACAGGGGGAATCAATAATGGAATTAAGTGATGCAGGTTTTCTCTTCGGAAAAAGGCGGTACGTCCATCTTCCTTCAAAGAGTTCCTTCTCGCGAAGAATCAGACCTTTGGTCTCCAGTTTTAGGGCGATTCGGCTTCCTTCTCTGCTGGTGGCGTCCAGTTTTCGCCACAATTCAGATTGAAGCACGCCGTCTTTTCCATTGTTGGCAATCACATCTAAGGCTTTGTGTTCTAGCTCGTTGCGTCTCGGCATCTAATATCTGTCCTTTAAGTCTTCACAATATATAGGGCACTTCAAGGCATAAAAGGATGTATGCTTTTTCACCATTTACTTATATTAGTGAAAAAGAGCGCTCTTAGTTCTTGCTAACTGAACTACGAAACGTTTTAACACCCCGAAACCGCATAACTTTCCTGAAAGCCAAAAACTCTGTCATTATACACGTATCCAATGGTAGAGGTTGTTGCGAGGAGCCAAAAAAATTGTCAGTTAATAATTCAGTCCGCTCTTACTGTCTAGGCATCGAATCCACAGCAGATGATTTCGGCGTCGCAATTGTCTCTTTTGAAGGCAAGGTTCTCTCCAACGCGAACGATACTTACATGCCAAAGGAAGGAGGAATCCATCCGCGAGAGGCAGCTAGACATCACGCCGAAGTCGCAGAAAAAGTCCTTGCAGAAGCCTTCGAGAAAGCAGCAATAAAGCCCAGAGACATTAGCTTAGTGGCGTTTTCTCAGGGACCCGGATTAGGTCCCTGTCTACGCACAGGCGCAACCGCAGCCCGCGCCTTAGCATCTTATCTTGATGTTCCCTTGGTGGGAGTCAACCATTGTGTGGGTCATATCGAAATCGGCAAGCTGGCAACTGGAGCCACTGACCCTGTTACATTGTATGTTTCGGGAGGAAACACTATAGTTTCAGCCTTTGAAGCCGGCAGATACCGGATTTTCGGAGAGACCTTAGATATTGCCATGGGAAATTGCCTCGACGTTTTCGCCCGAGCAGTAGGATTGAAGCAGAGGAGTGGGGCGCCTTTTGGTGCTGTTGTTGAGGAGTTGGCGCGTAAGGGGGAAAACTTTGTTTCTCTTCCTTACACCGTGAAGGGCATGGACCTGTCTTTCAGTGGTCTTCTTACGGCGGCTGTGCAGGCATTTCAATCAAAGAAGGGATCCTTGGAGGATGTTTGTTTCAGTCTTCAGGAGGTTGCTTTTTCCATGTTAACTGAGGTGACTGAGCGGGCTTTGGCTCACACTGAGAAGCCTGAAGTTCTGTTAACTGGAGGCGTGGCTGCTAACAGGAAGTTGCAGTCTATGATTGAGGTGATTGCGGAGGAGCATGATGCCCGTTTCTGTGTTGTTCCCCGGGGGCTTGCTGCAGACAACGGGGCTATGATCGCTTGGACAGGAATTCTTGCATACAAGAGTGGCATTTCTACGTCTATAGAGAAGAGTTATGTTAATGTGAAGTGGCGGCTGGAAGACGTTTATGCGCCTTGGGTAGAGGAATAAAAATGGTGCTGATCAAGAAGGGTGCCGAAGCTAGCTTATTCTTGGAGACGTGGCATAACCGTAAAGTCATAATGAAGCGGCGGTTACCCAAAAAGTATCGCATTCCAGAACTGGATCTGATGATTCGTTCTCAGCGGACAGTGCATGAGCCAAACCTTATCCACAAAGCCAAGGAAGCGGGGGTTCCTACTCCAACAATTTTCATGGTTGACGTGGCAGAAGCAAACATCGTCATGGAGTTTGTGGACGGAAAACAAGTCAAAGAAATCTTAGACCACGTTTCCTCGGAAGAACGGCTAAGCTTGAGCAGTCTTATAGGCAGAATGATTGGGCGCCTCCACAAGCACGGAATCATCCACGGCGACCTCACAACATCAAATATGATTCTGACGCCGTACGGCAAGGTTGTCTTCGTTGACTTTGGGTTAAGCGAAAGATCCAAGGAGCTGGAGCCCAAGGGTGTTGACCTTCACCTCATGAAACGGGCTCTCCAGAGCACCCACTACAAGCACGCAAAAGAATGCTTCAAAGCGGTAATGAAAGGATACGCTGAAGCTGTGGGCGAGGAAGAGGCAAAAAAGGTTTCCGAAAAGATTCGGGAGATAGAGAAGAGAGGACGTTACGTTTCCGAGAGATAAAAAAAAGCCTGCACCAAAAAGTTGAAAGCCTCTAAATAGGTTGATGCCTTTACGTTAATGTTTATTGGGGTGGTTTGTTGAAGCTTCTGCTTGACGAGATGTATGCTGGATTGAAGGAATATTTTGAGATTTTAGGCTGGGACGTTATAACCGCCCAAGAGGCAGGGTTGCGAGGGGCTAAAGACAGAGCTGTTGCGGAATACGCATTAAACAACAACCTGCTGCTTGTGACTGAAGACCAGAAACCAGCGGAACTGGCGCATCTCAAGGGAGCCAAACACGTGCTTATCTCTAACGCGATGATAGCCAAAGTAGCTGACGAAAAAATCAGAGAAAAATACCAGGAACTCGGACAGAAATAAGTCAGGTTTGACCCGTAAAACATTAATGGTGACAAAGTAAAATGTGCATTCGCTTTGTTGAATCGTAAGGGATGGCAACAGCATGAAGGCGAACACCAAAGTTTTAGCCAGCTTTCCGAGAGGCAAAGTAGCATACTTCGTTACAAGCAACATTCACAAGTTTCAGGAAGCCCGCCGAGTCCTCTCCGAATACAAGATAGCAACAGCCAAACTCAAAGTAGGAGCAGTTGAGATTCAGGATGACAATCTCGAAAACATCGCCAAATTCAGTGCCCTAGATGCAGTGAAAAACTGTGGGCTCCCCATCTTCGTAGGAGATTCTGGTCTCTTCGTTGAAGCCCTAAACGGTTTCCCCGGACCCTACTCCGCCTACGTCTACAGAACAGTTGGAACCAAAGGCATCCTCAAACTGATGAAAAACATCGAAAACCGAAACGCCTACTTCCAATCCGTGATTGCCTTCAGCAGTCCAGAAGAACAACCGACCTGCTTTCACGGCAAAGTAAAGGGAAAAATTTCTTTGCAGGAGCTGGGAACTTCAGGTTTCGGTTACGACCCCATATTTATTCCACTAGAGGGTGATGGCAGAACCTTCGCGGAGATGACAACAACAGAAAAAAACGAGTATTCCCATCGGGCAGAGGCTCTAAGAAAATTCGCCGAATGGTACTCCTCCGGCAGCAAACGAAGATTTTAAATACCCGCGTCCCCTCCGCCTTTAGGGAGCTTTCGGAGAAGAGAAAACATGCCGAAAAAAGAAAAGGGGATGTCACATCAAACAAGACCGGTAACCAAGAGACCACCAGAATGGTGCAGATACACAGCTGAAGAAGTGGAAGCTCTAATTATGAAGCTGGCTAAAGAGGGGCACCCCCCCAGCAAGATCGGAATAATTCTTCGTGACCAGCATGGTATCCCCTTGGCGAAGCCTATCACCGGAAAATCCGTTACTCAGATACTTAAAGAAAGGAAAATGTTTTCGTCTCTTCCCGAAGATTTAGAGAACCTTTTACGAAAGGCTACACGCCTTCATGTTCACTTCGACAAAAACAAGGCAGATTTGCATAACAAAAGGGCTCTCCAGATCGTGGAAGCAAAAATTTACAAGCTCTCCAGATACTACAAACGCGAAGGTGCGCTTCCTTCTGACTGGAAATACACGCCAAAAGCGATTGCCCTCTTCTAGTTTCGGGGTTCACTTTGTCCGTTGTTTTGAAGAGGTTGACCGTATATCTAAGACTCTTGTAAGCATTGATGCTGTCAACATGAAAGATAGATAGCAAAAACTCAATGTTTAAAGAGATAAATAGCGATAGAAATTATAGAATACGCTCTTAGAGTGGTTTAGTCTGCAAAAACATATAACTTCATAAAAAACACTGAATAGATGTTGATACTTCTTGAGCGTCCCCAAAGCTACGGAGATGACAATTAGGAATTTTCTAATGAAGGAATTAGAAAAAAGAGGGATTAAGGTCAACACTGAGATGACATACAAAACTCCCAGTGGACGACGTTTAATGCCTGACATACTTCTTAGTAATGGAGCAGAATATGTTGTGGAAACAAAGCTAGGGGCAGAGGCAAAACTTCTGGATGCTATGGTTCAACTCTATGACTATTCTAAATATACCCAAACAAATGGCGGTTTTGCAGTCCTTTTTCCACAGGAATTAAGACGTCCTTGGGATATTCAAATCATTGAAAAGATTGTAAGCGATCCAAAACTAAAATATATTGCTACTGCCACCTTCAAAGATGCTAGACCCAGCCAAAGGTTTGTTGGTAACCTTTCTGAAATGGCTGATTGGATAGCCAATCATGTTTTAAGACATCCCTCAGTTGAAGCGGATACTGGTTTTGCCATTAAAGTTCTAACCGAAGCTGTAGAGTATTTAGCAACCAGTGTTAAAGTACTCAAAGATAAAGAACTAGAAGATATCTTTGGTGGAAAAACAGTTTTTGAGAACATTTTACAGTATGAAGAAGGACGTTATCCTCTTGAAGAACTGAGACAAGCAACAACATACTTGCTTACAAACCAAATCATCTTTTATCATGTCCTTTCAAAAATGGATATTGCTTTTGAGGATATAGATGAGGATAAGATAGGAAAACCCAATGACCTACTCAAATATTTCAAACCTGTATTAGAGAAAGACTATAGTTCCATTTTTGGTTTCGATGTAGCCTCAAGACTGCCTGAATCTTCTACAAGAATAATAAAGAAAGTAATAATGGCTGTAAAAGCTTTAGCACCTGAAAAGATAGGACATGACGTTTTGGGTAAAGTCTTTCATGACTTGATACCTTTCAATATTAGGAAAGCTGTTGCTGCCTTTTATACAAACAATGAAGTTGCTGAAATTCTTACACAATTATCAATTACCGACCCTGACGCAAAGGTTATGGATTTAGCAGTTGGAAGTGGAACTCTCTTAGTTGCTGCATATCGAAGAAAAAGAGAATTAAAAAAGAAAACTGGAACATTCGATTTATCAAAAGACCACAAAAGATTCTTGGAAAAAGATTTGACAGGAATTGACATAATGCCTTTTGCAGCCCATCTTGCTGTTATGCATCTCTCTCTTCAAGCATTATTGTCAGAGACTGAAAAAGTAAGAATTGCAGTATGGGATTCCACAGAACTAAAACCTGGAATGAACATACCTGCAATACGCAGTGAATTGAAAGCTGCTTACAAGAGACCAACACTAGACATGTTCAAAGAAGGGGGTACCACTTTTCTTAAAGACGCTTACATCAAAAAAGGTGCAATCACCTTAGATGGAGTTGGTGGAGAAGAAATACCTCTGGAAAAAGCAGATTTAGTAATAATGAATCCTCCATTTACGAGACAAGAAAGACTCCCAAAACAATATAAAATCTCTTTAAGCAAGCGACTTAAGGAATATGAAGAATATTTGCATGGACAACTGGGGCTACATGGATATTTCGTATTATTAGCTGACCGTTTTGTGAAAGAAGGCGGAAGGCTAGCTCTTGTTCTTCCTTCAAGTATTTTGAGAATCCAATCTACTCAAGGTATCAGAGAACTACTAAGTAAAAATTATACAATCGAATATATTTTCACAACTTGGAAAAGAGCTGCATTTTCAGAGAGTGCAAAATTCAGAGAAGTACTGCTTATTGCCAAGAGGAACAGTTCTCCATCTGATAATGAATATTGTGCAGTAGTTAATCTAAAACGAATGCCAGAAAATTTGAGGGATGCTAGAGAAGTTGCTCTTAAGGCAAAAATAGGATTCAAGAAAAAACTGGAAATAGACGATGAAGATTTGGCAATATTCTTCGTAAGTCAGAAAGAATTGAAAACGAATCTTGAAAATTGGTTTAGTTATATAGCTGCTTATGACCCAAAGCTATTCAGAATCTTCGAAAATATAGAACAAGTTGCTAAGGATAAATTGATACATATGGATTACGATGCTCAAGAATTCGACCTGAGACATGTTAAACAAGAGAATGTTCATGGAATTGTTGTTAGATATCCAGAAAGAGCTAGGAGAAGAAACGATAGGTACTATGTTACGAAAATACAAAAAAAAGCACTTATAGCCAAAGAGAGGTTCTTTAATGAGGAAGCCAAAATTCCTCTTACTAGTCTTTCTTATGGGTTGCGTAGCTCATCTGGTGTTAGAACCGTAGATGTGAGCACTCAAACTGATTTTGTAATAATTAAAAACTTTGGAGATTTGAACAAGGTCTGTCCTGGAATTAAGAAAACAACATTGAAAAAATGGAAGGAAAAAGTGGAATCAAGGTCTTCTAATTTGTTAATTGCTAGACGTTTTGTTCTTCCTGCACCAGGGTTATCAGTGCTTGCATTTTATTCAGATAAACCAATGGTTGGTGTTGACATGTGGAGTATCAAAGGTTTGTCAAATGAAGAAGCTAAGCTTCAGGCGCTTTGGTTTAATAGTACACTAAATCTTCTTCAAGTATATCTACTGAGAACTCTTGATACTTGGATGAAAATTCACGATTATACTCTAAATGAATTTGTCTTCTTGAATATTGGAGAATTATCACAAAAAGAACGAAAAGAGCTTTTAACCCTTTTTGATGAATTTGGAAACACTGAGCTTCCAAGTATTCTTACACAGCTCAAACAAAAACATAACTTGCGTAGAAAAGTCGATATGGCTTTTCTTAAAATATTTGGATACGACGAAACTGATGCAAGAAGGCTATTAGACCAAATATATGAGCTATTATCAGAAGAAATCATTAGATTGAAGATTTTCATGAAGGAAAACTAACCACGTCATTGTGGAAAAGAAGTAGTTAGAAAGAGATGGGTAAGAGAGACGGTTATGTCTGCAAGAACTGCGGATTTGTTCTGCCTAAGGAAGATGCTGTTGTTTCTGGTTATGATTCTCAGTCTAGTCTAAGGCATATTCATTGTCCTAAATGTGGAAAGATAATAACTCATAAACCTTAATTATTTCCATAAAGGATTTCACTACTTGAAATAAGATTTAATCAATTTGATGAAGAATTTATAAATCAAGAAAGAAATTATGGGTTGGAGAAGTAATGTCTATGTCTACATCTATCAATCTTCTACAATCTCGACTTGATATTACGTACAGTTTATCCGGGGCTGAAAAACTTTCAATACATCCAAGATTGGTATTCAATTTTTCTTTTCGTCACAGTATTTCTGGAGCACTTCCGTATGATCTTAGAGTTAGTAATTTGACTGGTAATTTGAAAATGAAAAGTGAGAACCTTTTTATTTATTTAGGTCAACTCGTTCCTTTGTATCCTCTTATCACACTTGGAAAAGATCATACCTGTGGTATTCCCTTTAGTGTCGATTTGAGCTATCCCCGTTTGAGAGAGATTGAGAAACTTAGGGAGGGCAAAGATTTGGATTTGCTGGCTGAGGTGAAGTTTATTGGTGAACAAAATGATCAGCCACAAAATAAAGAATTATCAACTTTTCAACTTAATTTTAGGATCCCTAAAAGTGATTGGGTAGAAAAAATGTTGCCTCAACTGAAATTCAAAAATGTTTCTCTAATTGAAATACCTGACTTGATGGGCTCTGAATTCCAAAAAATTGTTAATCATGTCAATGATGCTTGGAAACAATATTCAATGGGGGAATATAATAGATTACTTACCGATTGTCGAAAAGCTTTGGAGGAATTAAGCAAGACAATAAGAAACAAAGGATTTGAGAAAGAAGAAACGAATGAAGAAAAGAAACGTAAGGTACCTGACTGGAGCAAACTATTTGGGAACAAAAATTTGGGTAGTATTATCAAAGATATGAATAGAAAGACATTGGGTTTTGTTGCACCGGGTTCTCATGCTGGTACGTCAGTCAATAGAGAAGATGCAGACTTTGCTCTTATGACTACTCATGGTCTTGTTAATCTGGCAACCAAGAAATTAGTAGACTAGAATCCTAACCCGCTTGTTTATAGTTATTAGTGTTTAGCTGTTACAACAATCTTCGAGTTTGCTAATTGGTCAGTGAATCCGACCATTTATCTCAGAAGTACCAAACTAGAAAGTTTTAATATAGTCTCTCTCATCTCAACTCTGGATTAAGTACCATGTCACCAGATTCAGGAGAGAACAAAGCTGATACCCTGTGATTTAACTAAAAATGTGAAAAGAAATGTCTGTGAGTAAGCAACAGATTGCCGACCTCACAAAAGACGCATCTGAGGCGGCTAACCTTATTCTAGATCATATCAAAAAAGGCGACGCCATCCATTTACACTCTCACATAGACGCTGACGGTTTATCAGCTGCGGGTATCATGGGAAAAGCCCTGTTGAGGGCAGGAGGAAAGTTTCGTTTACGCCTCGAAAGGTGGATGGATGAGAAGGTGGCTGACCGGATAGCTGAAGAAAATGCGGCGTTAACAATATTCACTGACATGGGAAGCGGCTACCTTGATCTGCTAGGGGAAAAGCTCTCCAACCGAGACGTAATCATTCTCGATCACCATCAACCCATCGCAGAAATTCCTCCCGGTTTCGTTCAAGTCAACCCTCATATCCATGGAATAGATGGAACCCGCGACATCAGCGGCGCAGGGGTAGCATACTTAGCTGCCAAGGCAATGGACAAAAATAACATTGACTTAGCCTATCTCGCTGTTGTGGGAGCCTTAGGGGACATGCAAGACAAAAACGAGGAACGGAAGTTGGGAAGCGTAAACAGAAGCATAGTGGAAGACGCGGTTAAGTCGGGTTGTCTCAAAGTGGAAACTGATCTTCTGTTCTTCGGAAGGGAGACCCGTCCCATCCATCAGGCTCTTGCTCGCACCACAAACCCGTTTATTCCAGAAATAAGCGGCGAAGAGGACAAGAGTCTTGCCTTCCTCATAAATCTGGGAATCAAACCTAAACGGAACGAAAAGTGGCGCGCTTTAAGAGACCTTTCATCAGAGGAGAAAAAGAAGCTGCTCTCAGCCATCGCTGACCATTTGGTGTCGAAGGGTTTAGCTGGAGACATTGCATTTGATTTGGTTGGGGAGGTTTACACGTTGATTCATGAGGAGCCTTGGACTCCTCTCAGGAGCGCTCGGGAATTTTCTGTCCTGCTTAATGCCACTGGACGCATGGATAAAGCTGGATTGGGCGCAGCTATCTGTATGGGTGACCGGAAGAAATGTCTGGAAGAGGCAACAGCGGTGATACAGGATTATCGGCGTACCATCACCAAATATCTTCGTTGGGTTACCGGGGAACCGGGACGATTGGAAGAGCTGGAAAGCATCTACGTGGTTCGCGGAGATGGCTTCATTGACGAGAAGGTTCTCAGTCCAGTCTGCACTATCCTTTCAACAACTCTCACTAAACTGGGAAAACCCATCATCGCCTACGCTACCATCTCCGGGGAAGACCAAGTTAAAGTGTCATCCAGAGGGTCAACGCCATTAATACAGAGGGGCTTGAACCTCGGAGACATTATGCAGGTTGCTGCTGAGAAATATTCTGGAAGAGGCGGAGGACACGACATTGCGGCTGGAGCCCAGATACCAATCAAGAATGTGGAAGCGTTCATCAAGCTTGTTAATGAGCTTGTTAAGAAGCAGTTAACGGGGGAGCAGATTGGAGGCTGAGATTCGCCTATCCTACGAGAATGAACGGGAAGCAGAAGCAGTGGCAAAGGCTGTTTCTCCAGACAATGTGGAGGTTCCGTCAGGATTGTATGTCAAAACGGTAAGGAACGGCTCCGAAGTTCATACAAAGGTAGAGTGCCAAACTAGGCTGGCGACGTTAATAGCTACTGTTGATGACCTTTTGGCTTGTGTTTCAGTGGCAGAAAAATCTTTCACTGTGGCAAAGAAGTAACTGCTTGGATCAGGGCTTGTGATCGGTTACTGGTGTTTTTTCTTATTGGTTTGACGAGCGTTAGGGTGGCTTCTCTAGTAAACTGTTAGAAGCTTGGTAGCTGTCAGTCAAGAAAATTTGACTAAATGTATCATTTGTTTAGTCAAGAAACCTTTACAAAAATCTTCTTAACTGAAACTTCTAAACTATATTTAGGGGAGAATAGATGCTGTCTAAAAAGCTGTTTCTCGCAAGCACAATACTTATTGTTTTAATTACTTTCCCTTTAATCGGTTCTGTTGGAGCATCCTCGGAGATGTGGAGCCAAACTTACGGAGGAACATCTAGTGATTACGCGGAGGCTATGGTTCAGACAAGTGATGGAGGATTCGCCCTAGCTGGTTACACACGCTCTTTTGGTGCTGGAAGCTATGATTTTTGGTTAGTTAAAACCGATGAGTATGGAGATATGGAGTGGAACCAAACATACGGAGGAGCAGGTATTGACGATGCTTATGCTTTGGTTGAGACGTCTGATGGAGGATACGCACTAGCTGGAGGTCCAGGGTTGGTTAAGACTGACGCTTATGGGAATATGGAGTGGTATCGTACATACGGAGGCGGAGAAGCTTATTCGTTGGTTGAGACTTCTGACGGAGGATACGCACTAGCTGGCGGAAAACGCTCTTTTGATACTGGAAGCGATGATTTTTGGTTGGCTAAAACAGACGAACACGGCGTTATTCCAGAGTTTCCATCTTGGGCTGTTCTGCCGCTGCTCATTACCGCAACCTTGGTGATAATGGTCTGCAAAAAGCGGCTACCCAAAAACCTAAGCAACCAACAGAAATCATTCATATCAGGAGACTAATAATACTCCATTGTTGAAAACTAGCTTTTTCCTGAAAACAGCATAATGTTTCTCCAAAAAAAGGTCTGTGAACCATCTTCACATCCCTGTTAAACCAATTCTAAGAACGTCTCCGGATACGATTGTAAACGCTATTACCTGATTGGATGACATCTGGTTTACCCAAAAATCGATACTGATTGCATCGTAGGGGCATATAATATAGCACTCTAGACATTTAATGCATTTAGCAAGCGAACCACAGTCTAGAAATGTAGGATAAAAAATATACAAAGATTAGTTTTCTCTTCTGGCACTGAATATGGGCTTCAACAATCACCAAATAACTAGAACAATCTAGCAATGGCAATGAAAAACGCAAGTTTATATTATTCGCAAATATTATATTAAACGGGAATCTGGGGAAATTCAAAATGAAAGGGTCTATACCGGAAACAGAAAGAGAGAATGCCTACAGCTCAAGAGAGACTTGGCCTCCTTACACATACATGGACTATCCGGATATCACAGCTGAAACATACAACTCATTCATGGAATTATTGTCAACCGAGAACACATCAAACAAGGTGATGGAGCTCCAGCCGTGGATATCCTTTTGTGACTCTAAATGCACCTTCTGCTTCTACTCGGTGAATCCTTATTCTAGCACCCTACTTGAACTCTATCTCAAGGCTTTAAAGAAAGAGCTAGATATGTATGCCAAAACGAAGTATATTCAGACCAGCGAATTTGACGAGATAGTTTTGGGCGGAGGAACACCAAGTCTTCTAAGTATAGACCAAATGATTGACTTAATAGAATACTGCAAGAAAAATTTCAACATCACTGAAGAATACATGATCAAAGTAAGTGGTAGCACCAGAAGCTTCGACGAAAAGAAACTGGTTGCAGCGGCAGAATACGGCGTTTACCAAGTGGATATAGGAGCTCAAACCTTCGACAACAAACTAAGAAAGATGCTCAATCTACCGGACAGCGCAGAACATGCGGAACAAGTGATAAAAACCGCCCGAAAACTGGGACTCTGCACTTGTATAGACATACTGTTCAATATTCCAGGACAAACACTAGAGAGTTGGATCGACACTGTGAAGAAAGCAATTGAATTGGATGTAGAAGTCGATTGCTACTCCATTAATGTGCACCCCAGAACAGTTTTGGATAAACAGTTGAAAGCTGGGCAGGTGCCTCCTCAGCCAGACCCAGAGCTAGAGAAGAAAATGTATGCTACAGCATACGAGCTTTTTACCCAAGCGGGTTACAGGCCGGTTGGTCATGACCGCTTCTCCAGAGTAGAATGGCACTTCAAAGAGAACTGTCTAAACGGATGGCCTTGGGCAGGCATCTTAACAACCGGATCAGGATGTATTATGGGATATCTCCAGAAGTTTTCTTACTCTAACATCGAGTCGGCAAAAGACTATATTGCAGCTGTCAACGAAGGAAGACTTCCGATCGCAAAACTCTCGAAATCAACCGACCAAGACATGATGAGAAAGGTAATGACAAAACTTTACATACGCCTACCCGTAGATAAACAGGAATTCAAGGAAAGATTTGGAAAGCTCCCAGAAGAAGTTTACCCCGAACAACTGAAAAGACTGAAAGAAAAGGGATTAATCGAAATAAACGAAAAAGAGATTAAACTAACCAAGCTTGGAGATCTTTGGAAAGCGAATATCGCATGGGAATTCGCAGAAAACAAATAAAAAATAGTTTGGCTATTTTTCGCGCAAGAGTTTAGGAATGTATCCGCATGCTGGGTCAGAGGCGAAGAGGTCTCCGGTATAGATTTCTGCTCTGGTTCGGCAGCCACCACAAATTTCGCGGTATTCGCAGACGCCACATTTGCCCTTCAGGTTACTTCGGTCCCTGAGCTTACGAGTTAATTCTGATGTTTGCATGTCAGTCCAGATTTCCTTCATCGACTTGTCCTTGATGTTGCCCATCCGGTAGCCTTCGTTGAAGCCGCAGGGTCGACTGTCCCCATTTTCCAGCAGGCCAATGTATCTGCCGCCGATGAAGCATTGACCAAGAAACACGTTGTTGAACCAGTAATCAAAGTTGGGCATGCCCCTTTCCTTGGCGATGCGCGCAAAGAAGGGACAGTACACGTTAATGCCGAGTTTCCCCTTATATTCCTGCATCAAATCGTAGATTCTGTTCAAGACAACCTCATACTGCTGCGGGGTAGGAGCCAACTCCAGATGCTCCTCAGCTCTGCCAACAGGAACATAATTATGATAAACTACACGATTGGCATCGTATTCATGTCCCACCTGGGCGACATAATCCACTTCCGCGCAGTTGCGCGTGTTCAGGGTTGTTACGATGCAATCAAAAATTCCGCCCTTAGACAATTTTTCCATAGCTTTGATGGCTGTTGCATAGGCGCCTTTGCCTCGTATAAAATCGTTCGTTTCTTCTCTTCCCTCAAGGCTTACGGCGGTCATAACCTCGTTTCGGATCAACTTGTCGAGGATGTCTCCCTTAACGTAATAGCCGTTTGTTATGAGGCTCACGTTCATGCCAAGGCTCTTCGCATGTTCAATTATGTCAAAAATATCCTTCCGCATAAGCGGTTCTCCACCGCTCAGCCCAAACCACTGTGTGCCCATCTCATAAAGTTCATCAACAATGCGCATTCCTTCTTTAGTATTAAGCTCATTCACAGCAGCAGGGCTTGAGGCAAAACTGCAGTGCAAACAATTATAGTTACAGGCCCTCGTACATCTCCAAGTCATCATGTATAAAAGGGGCCTATTTGTCACGGTTCTTACCATGAATATTAACCATCCGGAATTATGTAGGAACTTGGGAGACTATATTTAACTTTTCCGTTTAATAAGGCTTATCGAAGTAAGTTCTGTAGTAAACTCTTAGATTTTTAGGCAAAAAAACAGGCTCATATGGACTTAAAGAGGCAGCAACAACATAAAAAGAAAAACAATACACCAACAATCCATAAAATGATAAAAGCACATCTTACAGGACATCATCTATAGAGGTACAAACGGTGAAAATACTTCTCATCAATCCACCACAAACATTTTTCCCAAGTTCAGACCCGCCAGCGGATTGCTGTTAACAGAAACCAAAGACTTTACGGCGACCGAAGTAAAAGAAATAGCTTCAAGGACAATGAAAACATACAAGAGGTTATGCATAATTAACTACATTAAGTACCCCAAGAAAACATTAAAGATTGTAATGAATCAGCCAAATCTCGTTGGAAAATTCGTCAAGAACCTGCAATCTCCATGAGCGCGGGACATTAATAATAGCAAATTATCGAAGCAGAATGAAAAAACTGAGCAATTGACGCTTTTTCCTACTTGAATGAATTTATGTCCATGCGGGTATTGTTTTAGAAACATTTAATTCAGAATATACAGTAAAAACCAAGTGTATAGTAAAACCACATTGGGTGAAGTCGCCTACGATGCGTAGAAGAAATCGCGGTTTTGCCCTAACACAAAAAATAACGCCTTGAAGTGAAAAACATGAGAAAATCAAAACGTACCTTTTCGATAGTTGCATCCGTCTTAGTTTCGTTATTGATTTTATCGTCTTTTATGGCGTTCCCAGACTCAGTGAGCGGCAGCGTTGATGCAAGTACTCCCATATATGATTACGATGATTTACTTCAGTATGAGTGGCCACAGATTCACGGCGACCCAGGGTTTACACGTTTCTCGGAGGGACCAGCCCCAGAATCATCAGACACCCTATGGAAAACAACCATAGAGGGCATACAAAGTTACGTCACAGCGTTCAATGGCAAAGTCTTGGTCACAACAACAACGGATGTTATTGCCCTAGACAAGGACACAGGAGCCATCATCTGGAACACTACCCTTCCCAGCAGGCAGCGGTGGTCAGCAGTATCCAAAATCGATGAAACCCGACTTGTTGTAGCAAAATACTGTCTTGAAATAGAAACTGGAGAAATTTTATGGACCAGCGACAAATTTTCTGCAAAAGTATCCTATTGGGCAGAGAGTGTTTACAGTCCAGAAGAAGAAATGTTCTATACTCAAGGCGACTCGGTAGTTCAAGCTTGGAACTTCTCTAATCCGGCAGAACCACCCACACTAGCATGGGAAACCTACGTCTCCGGTAGCACGTCATCAGGAACGGGCATACAATATGGTGACGGAAAAGTTTTCCCCGGATCATTTGAAACTCACCAAATGGCACTTAACGCAACTACAGGCGAGGTTCTCTGGGATACGGAAACAACAGGAGCAATGAGCTTCTCTGGTTCCTATTATGAGGGCAAGTTACTCAAGGCAGGCGAACACGACAACACGTTCTACTGTTTCGATGCTAAGACGGGCGAAATATTGTGGAAATACAACCCAGGAACTCACCTTGGATACTGGGTCAGCGGCAGTGCTGCAGCATACGGCATTGTCTACGAGCTTAACAAGGATGGAAATCTTTACGCTTTGGATGTGAACAAGGGGCAATTAGTGTGGAAATATGAAGGCCCAGGTTACATGTTTTGGCCAGGATGGCCAGTGGTTGCGGACGGTAAGGTCTATGCCACAACAGGTCAAAGGGTATCGTATGACCCTTACACTTTGGAATATAGCGAATCAGAGTTTGTGTGTCTCGACGCTTTTACTGGGGAGCTTGTGTGGGAATTACCTATAGAAACTCATCCGCCGAGAGATTCTATTGCCATTGCCTACGGTAATCTATACATCATCCCTGGATACATCGAAGAAATGACAATGGATAGCTACGAAACTCTCGACGAGATTTGGGCTATTGGCAGTGATTCGTGGTCTATGTGGCGTAACGATTCGGCGAACAGTGGAACGGGTCAGTCAGGCCCCACGGAACTAAATCTCAGGTGGAATTTTAAAACAGGCGGAGGAGTCGGCTCCACACCAATCATTGTCGAGGGCAGAGTATATGTGGGTTCACAAGACAAGAACATCTACTGCATCGGCGCAAGAGACGGTAGACGCTTATGGAATTTCACGACTGGCGCTCGAATTAAATCGTCAGTGGCTGTAGCTAACGGCAAGGTGTATTTTGGACCTGACGATGGATATGTTTATTGTCTGGATGCAAAAAACGGCACCCGCATGTGGAAGACGTATGCTGGCGGTTACATCGAAGCTCACTTCAAGGCTGTAACGGGAGTACGTTCTTCTCCCATAGTGGTGGGGGACAGGGTGTACGTTGGGTCGCTGGACACCAATTTATACTGTCTTGATGCCGACTCTGGTGACATCGTTTGGAACTATAAAACGGAAGGGTACATTACTTCTTCTCCAGCTGCATCAGATGGCGCAGTCTATATCACATCGCAGGAGTCCAACAGCGGTGCCCTTTACAAGATAGATGCCGCCGAAGGATCGTTCATTTGGAAATGCGATATTCCGTATGTAATAGCAGCGGATAGAGGCACTGACTTACATGTGTCCCCAACAGTTGCAGATGGTATGGTCTTTGTAGCGGCAAACAAACAGAATTACTATGGAATAAATGCGGCAACTGGTGAAATTGAGTGGACATACGTTACCACTGAGGGCACAGAAGGTATAGGAGGATATTTAGTTGCTTCTATGGCGTATCATGATGGCGAACTCTACATCGTTGACATGTTCTTCATAACAGCCCTTGACGCTAATAATGGGGAAGTCGTTTGGAAGAGCTGGATAGGAACTGAGCTGTATACCACCCCGACCTATGCTGGCGGCAAAATTTATGTCACCACAGACAGGCGTTTCGTTTATGTTCTTAATGCCACAGATGGAGATAGGCTCTCATTTTTCGATATTGACTCTAACAGCTGGTCAGCCCCCTCCGTTTATGAGGGAAGGGTATACTTTGGAAGCAATGACGGCAATGTTTACTGCCTAGACGATAACACGGTGACATACGGTCAGATTTACACTGAATTAGACAAGAATGAAGTTGAAATGGGTGAAATCATTACGGGTTGTGGTCAACTTACGCCAGAAATTGCTTATGCGCCCATAACTGCGACTTTCGTAAAGTCCGACGGCACTGTAGACAGCATACAAGTTACAGCCCAAAATGATGGCATATTCAGCTTTAACTATACACCTGATGTGGTTGGCGAGTGGACGGTCTCCCTCCGGTGTTCAGGAGCAACATACATCATGCAAAGTGTGGAGCTATCCTTCAATGTGGTTGAGACTCAACAACCAGACCAAACACCACCTGAACAGGACCAACCAACAAATTCACAGGATTCAGTCATACCAGCAGAGTATGTCACTGCTGCAGTTGTCACAGTAATCGTAGCATTGATTGCTGTAGTTGCTTATCTGGTCATTAAGAAAAGGAATAGAAGTTCACCTGTTGTGATTAGCGACTGACTATGGAAGAAGATGGTTTAGACTAAGCGTTCCGCTGCTTCAGAGTAGACTTGAAACATTTTTTGGGCACAAATATCCCAAGAGAAAGTTTTGCTAACGAATTCTCGACCAGAACGCCCCATCTTTTCCCGTAAGGATTCATTTGAAAGAAGACAAGAAATAGCGTTGGCTAGTTCGTAACTATCCGGTTTAACTAGTAATCCAGTTTCTTTGTTTTTTACGACTTCACTGATTGCGCTAACGTTGAAGGCAACCACTGGCTTAGCTGTGGCTTGAGCCTCCAACAGTGAGATACCTTGCCCTTCCTGAATTGATGGCAAAGCAAAAACATCTGCGCAATTGTATAATCGATGAAGCATATCTTCGGGAACGTCACCTAAAAAGACAAACTTGTCCGAAACACCCTGCTCTTTTGAATATGAAATCAGATGGCTTTTGAGTGGACCGTCTCCAACTACCACAAACTTTGTCTCTTTACTTTCTTTGATGACATGTTTGGCTGCTTCGATCAGGAAATGTAAGCCTTTTCTGGGTATTAAGTTGCCAACGAAGAGTACGATGTGTTTGCTGTTTCCGCCGATCAGATCCTTGACGTTCTCACAATCTTCAGTGGGCTTGAACCTTTGGGGGTCCACGCCGTTTGGAACTATCCTTATTTTCTTCTCATCCACATTATATAATTGAACTATTTTTTGGGCGGAGTATCGGCTGACAGTAACTATCAGGGTTGCCTCTCTGGCTGCTTCCTTTTCGATTCTTGCGAGATGCCGCATGAAAACGTTAGAGAGTTTCATTCTGAGGGATGGAGACACGCTTTTTGACGATTGAATATATTCGTCCGCTAGAACTCCGTGAACAGTCTGTATGAATGGTTTGCTGATTTTCCGCTTCTTTAGAACCTTCAGGAATCCGTAACCGCTAACCGTGTGCGATTCATAAATGTCGGCTTTAATTGTGTCAAACATTCCGGAGAGGGTTCGGTTGAAAACCCAGTTGTCTAGTGGATAAAGCTTATCAGTTGAGGAGCAGGGAACGAAGGTTGTTCCGTCGATCACAGTAGTTGTGTTGAAGCCTTTTTTTGTTCCGCTGTAAACCGTCGTGTCAACTTCATTTACCAATCGTTTGGCAGTCTCAACTATTCGGCGTTCAACGCCTCCGAAGTAAAGGTGAGGCGGCTGCGTGTTAAAGACGGCTACCTTCAGCTTCCGATTCATGGATACGTGCCTCTATGTTTGAAGCGATTCCATGCCATTCTTTGGCAACACTAAGTATTAAAATGAAACTAGATGGGATACGCTCCACATACTTTGCAGAACTTGCTTTTCACGTTGCCGCCTTTAGACTTGCAGTATGGGCACTGCTTGCCTTCTGCATCCTTGAAGACCTCAGAGGGTATCCCAAAATGGGACCTGAAAATCTCGTAGTAGAACAGATGCTCCTTGTCTCTTATAGTAACCTGATCAGTCTCCTGATACTTCTTGGCTTTCTCTTGGAAGTAGTTGTCGGAAATTTTTTCGCTGAAAACCTTTGGGAAAATGGTGGTTCCGGTGCCAAACTCTAGGGGAACCTTTACTCTCCACACAATCTCATCGGGCAGGAGACCCTCATAGGCTTTGCGGATTATCCATTTTCCCCAGATTTTGCCGCGTTCACTTCTGATCATCAGTTTTGTGTCAACACCATAGGCGAAAGATTTGAACTCCGGATCAAGAAAGGGAGCCTTAGCCACCAATCCAAGCGATTGCGCCATGGGAATCGAGGTGAACTGCATCACCTGCCACATGTTGGACAGGTATTCCTTCAGCTCCTGTTCGTTGAACTTAAAGAGCCAGCTGTAACCGCCTAGCAGTTCGTCCAAGCCGTCGCCGGTCATGATGCCTTTGATTCCGTTTTCTTTCGCGGCTTTCAAACCGACGTAGGCTGCTACGCTGTTTCTAACGTCCATGGGATCAAAAACCTTCAGAATCTTGATGACATCTTGGATGGCTGAGTGCATCTCCTCCTCGCCAAAAAACTTAATCTTGTGGTTCATCTTCAGCAGATTCGCCATCAACTTTGAATATTCGAGGTCCAGCGCTGGCGAGTTCTCGAACGCAACGGTGAATGCCTCAAGTTTAGTATATTTTGATGCTACAAATGCGATGACGCTTGTATCTAATCCTCCGGAAAAGAGCATTCCGTCGGTTAGATGTTTTTTCACAACCTTGTCTGTGAGTTGACGAATTTCTGAACAGATTTGATCGATTGAATCCAATTTTAGTCTCCCTCAGAACGTAGTTTACAGGACTCGCGCAAATTTAAGGTTTATTAGCAACTTCAACAGGGCAATATGACAAAAGGGATACAGGGGAAACCTATGCAGGTCAGTTTGATTCACATGCAAATCAGCGACTCGCCGGAGAAAAACTTGGAGACTGCAGAGCAAATGCTGTATAGGGCGGCTGATGCAGGTTCCAAATTCATTTGTCTCCCCGAATATTTTGCATTGCCAGCTAGCCTAGAAGACAACAAGCAAATCGAAAAGATAGCGGATGAGACTTATGAACCCGCAGTTCAGCTTCTAAAACAGGTCTCAAAGGAAGTTGACGCTTACATTGTCGGTGGAACCATCTTCGAGAAGTTCAGGGGAAAATACTACAACACATGCCTCTTTCTCAGAAAAGGAAAGATTCTGGGAAAATACAGGAAGATGCACCGCACTGAATGGGAAAAAAATGCGGGTTTACATGTGGGAAGTACCTTCCGGGTCTTTGAAACCGAGTTCTGCAAGGCTGGAATTCTGATATGCGCTGACATTTTCTACCCAAGAACCGTTAAAAGATTGGCGTCTTTAGGCGCTGAAGTCATTTTTTTGCCCGTGTCGGCGTCGAGAACTCATCCATACGTGAAGGGGCACCCTCTAACCACAAAGAGAGCGAAAAACAACAGGGTTTTCATCTTGAAAAACGGGAACACTCGATCAAACTCTAGAGGCGGAAACAGCGCAATAATCTCTCCATGGGGAATCCTAAACCAAGCAAAAGATGAAATGAACACCAAAATTATTTCCGCAGATTTAGACATAACCAAACTGAGAAAATACCGGCGAGCCACAGTTTCCGAGTGAACTTTGACCGAACTGCAGGTTAACGCCTGACGCTAGTGGATTTTCTCCCATCTTTCAATAATTTTGTTCATGTTTTCGAATCCGAACTTGTCCAGCCAGCCTCGGTAATTGCTGTCATTCACTGCAGTTCTGCATATCTCCTTGGCTCGGTCTGCATCATGTACAAGAAGGAGGATAGCTTCCACGTCATGGCTGGAGACGTAGGCGACAGTTCTGAGAAGAGCCTTGGTCTCGACTTCTCTAGGAATCTCAGCGCTCAACTCTATAAAAATAGGTTTCTTAAGCAACTTCTTGAAGTCCCGCGTTAACGTGTCCACCCAATACATGGTCACATAATTGTGGGAAGAAAGCGGAACGTGGAAAAAGTCTACATATTTTGCGAGGGCTTCAAAGTCTAAGC
>Ga0315547_1000495_pt1 | contig 38999 bp, 49 predicted proteins | sample SalMarSW160240MG_2_FD_202542 | JGI IMG/M metagenome (GOLD analysis project Ga0315547, IMG submission 202542) | Salt marsh sediment microbial communities from the Plum Island Ecosystem LTER, Massachusetts, United States - Salt Marsh Sediment SW1601-240 ...
GGTAGAGGAGTAGAGGATTAGAAGGGTAGTTGAGAAAATTTGCTGGGGAGGTGCCAGAGTGGCCAAATGGGGCGGGCTGTAAACCCGTTGGCGTTGCCTACGATGGTTCAAATCCATCCCTCCCCACCAGGAGTCAGGTGAAAGTAGGATTAGTTGATCGCTAATAGCTCATGGCTAATAGCTGATCACAGCGAGGTAAATAAAAGGGGACAGGCTACTTTTGTGAATTTGATGAATCAAGCTGTTATAAACTTTACCCGTCATGAACTATGAGCCATGAACTATGAGCTAAACTGGCCCATGTAGCTCAGGCGGAAGAGCACATCCTTGGTAAGGATGAGGTCACCGGTTCGAACCCGGTCATGGGCTCCAGTTAAAACTCGTAAAACAGAGAAAAAAATATGCGGAATTCTCCGTGAAAATCTTAATAATAGGGGTGTTGGAAAGAGATTATCCAACGCCCTTAGAAAATACTTTAATTCCTTGTGAGTTAAGGGGAAAGGGAGGAAAGAATGGCACGGGAAAAATTTGTGCGAACCAAGCCTCATGTTAATATTGGAACAATTGGACACGTCGATCATGGGAAGACCACTCTTACAGCGGCCATAACCCAGCTTTTAGCTAAAAGAGGATTAGCTGTTGCCAAGACCTTGGAGGAAATCGACAATGCTCCCGAGGAGAAAGAAAGAGGTCTAACCATTGCTATCTATCACGCAGAATATGAAACAGAAAAGAGACACTATGCTCATATTGACTGTCCTGGGCATGCTGACTATATCAAGAACATGATTGTTGGAGCAGCACAGATGGATGGAGCTGTCCTGGTTGTTTCGGCCGCTGATGGGGCTATGCCACAGACCAGGGAGCATATTCTTCTCGCTCGTCAGGTTAATGTTCCGGCTATTGTAGTTTTCCTGAACAAGGTGGACCAGGTTGAAGATAAGGAGCTATTGGAACTGGTAGAGTTAGAGATACGGGAGCTCTTGTCCAATTACGAATTTCCAGGAGATGAGATACCCGTCGTCGCTGGCTCGGCTCTTCAGTGCCTGAGTTGTTTATGTGGTAAAGAGGATTGTCCGAAGTGTGGTCCCATAGTAAAATTACTGAATGCGATTGATGACTATATTCCTATACCTACAAGAGAAGTGGACAAACCCTTTCTGCTGGCCATTGAGGATATTTTTACCATTACGGGAAGAGGAACCGTGGTAACGGGAAGGGTGGAAAGAGGAAAAGTATCGCTGGGAGATTCGATAGAGATAGTAGGGATGACCGAAAAGACCAGAAAGGCAGTGGTCACAGGAGTAGAGATGTTTAGGAAGACATTGGATGAGGCTCAGGCAGGAGACAATATAGGGGTTCTTTTGCGAGGGATAGAAAAGGATGAGGTGGAAAGGGGTCAGGTGTTGGCTGTTCCCAATAGTATCACTCCTCATACCAAGTTTGAAGCAGAAGTATATGTTTTGAGCAAAGAAGAAGGTGGGCGACATACTCCTTTCTTTGAGGGATATCGGCCTCAATTTTACTTCCGCACCACCGATGTAACCGGAGATGTAAACCTTCCCGAGGGGGTTGAAATGGTGATGCCCGGCGATAGTGTAAAATTAGCCATAAAGCTCATCACTCCTATCGCTATGGAGCAGGGCTTGAGATTCGCTATCAGGGAAGGGGGACATACGGTGGGTGCAGGAGTGGTTGGGAAGATAATCGAGTAGGAGAAGAAATTGAGGGAGATAATTACCCTTGCCTGTAGTGAGTGCAAAGGAAGGAATTATACAACCACCAAAGAAAAAAAGAGTCCTTCTTTGAGTCTTAAAAAGTATTGTCCGATTTGTCGTAAACACACAGTTCATAAGGAAAAATAGGTCCGTAGCTCAAGTGGCTAGAGCACCGGACTCCAAATCCGGCGGTTGCGGGTTCGAGTCCTGCCGGGCCTGCCAACGTTACAGTGCAGGTATAGGAATTTCAATAATCTCTCTGAATTGTTGTCAAGTAAACCTCGGTAGACCAAATATGAGAAAAAAGAGGGGAGCAGGCTCGACTTGCTCGAGCCGTCGAGGGGGGATATTTCCTCCCTCGAGTATCTTGTCAGAAATCAAAAATCAGTGGAAGAGTCCCGAGATATTCTAGACTCCAGATTTCTGATAAATGGAATTATCTGAAGAGCGAAAGAAGTGACGAAGAAGGTAAGTGTTTTTTTGCGGGCAGTGAGAGGTGAATTAAAGAAGGTTAGCTGGCCCAATCGGGCGAAACTTGTAAGATCTACCTTCATTGTCATAATGGCTATTATTATTTTTGCTATTGTCATTGGGGGAATAGATTTCGTATTGTTTCAGATCTTAAACCTTTTTATGAGGTGAGACTTTTAATGAGTGAAAAATGGAGTAAAAAGTGGTATGCCCTTCATACCTATGCTGGGCAAGAAGATAGGGTAATGGTTAATCTGCAACAGAGAATCGAATCTTTTGGAATGAAGGACAAGATTTTTCGCATCTTAATTCCCAAGGAGAAAATAGCCGAAGTTAAGAATGGGAAAAGGAGAATATATAGAAGGAAGTTCTTTCCCGGATATATGTTGATAGAGGCGGATTTGACTGAAGAAACCAAGTATGTAATCGGCAATACCCCCGGGGTTAGTGGTTTTGTGGGTCCTAAGAATCAGCCTGTTCCTCTGGATGAAAAAGAGGTGAGCAATATTGAGCATCGAATGGGTCTTTTAGAGAAAAAACCAAAACCCGGTATTGTGTTTGAATCAGGGGAGAGCATTCGTATCGTACAAGGCCCCTTTACTAATTTTCAAGGGGAAATAATAGAGGTCAATCCTCATCAACAGAGGCTCAAAGTATTAGTTTCCATATTTGGTAGGGAGACTCCTGTGGAACTAGAATATGTGAATGTGGAGAGGCTCTAATGGCAAAAAAACCAATCTTAACCTATATTAAGCTCCAGATTCAGGCAGGTAAGGCAAACCCTGCCCCTCCAGTGGGACCAGCATTGGGTCAGTATGGGGTTAATATAATGGATTTTTGCAGGTCTGTTAATGAAAAAACAAAAGCACAAGGCGATATTTTAATACCGGTCAGGATAACCGTTTATAAAGACAGGTCTTTTACCTTCGAGCTGAAGACACCCCTGACAGCGTCGCTCCTTAAGACAGCAGCCGGAATAGAGAAAGGCTCTGGGGAGCCTAATAAGAGAAAAGTGGGCAAGCTGAAGAGAGAAGATCTGGTAAGAGTAGCCCGGACCAAATTACCTGATTTAAATGCCTACGATGTGGACAGCGCCGTGAAGATTATCGAAGGAACAGCTAGAAATATGGGTCTGGAGATAGAGGAGTAAGGATGGGAAGAAGAGGAAAGAGATATCTCCTGTTAAGAAAGAAGATAGATAAGAGTAAGCTCTATGTCGCCATGGATGCTGTGAAGCTGGTCAAAGAGACCTCTAATTGCAAATTTGAGGAGTCGGTCGAGGTAGCTATTTGCCTGAATGTAAAGCCTAAAACGAAGGGAGAACGGGTAAGGGGGACAGTTGTACTTCCTCAGGGTCTAGGAAAGAAGATAAAGGTAGCCGTTTTCGCTGAGGGAGATGAGGCTGAGCGAGCTAAAGAGGCCGGAGCTGACTATGTGGATGGAGAAGAGTTAGCTAAGAGAATTGAGGCTGGTTGGTTAGAATTTGATGCGGTAGTCTCGACTACCAGGATGATGAGAGTAGTGGCCAAGTTAGGTCGAATTCTGGGACCGAAAGGTTTGATGCCTTCTCCCAAGGTAGGAACGGTGAGTGATGATCCTGCAAGAGTTGTAGATGAATTGAAGAAGGGTAAAATTGAGTATAGAAGTGATGCCACCGGAGTAATTCATGCCGCGCTGGGAAGAGCTTCTTTCAACGAAGAAGCTTTATTGGATAACCTCAAGGCCTTACTCAGATCTCTGATAGAAGTTAAGCCTTCTACGGTGAAGGGAAGATACATTAAGGGGATTTCTCTTTGCTCCAGCATGGGTCCAGGAATAGGGGTAAATGTGCAAAAAGCCCTGGAGATTTTGTGAAATGAGTTTAGAGGACAAAATAGTAAAGGTAAAAAAGATTGGAGAAGGCTTGGAAAGAAGTGAGGCTTCCTTCGTAGTGGATTATCAGGGATTGAAGGTGACTGAACTTACGGAGCTTCGCAAGTTATTAAGGAGTAAAGGCGCCAGGTTCCTGGTGGTAAAAAATACTCTGGCCTCTCGGGCTGTAGGGGGAGCAGATTTGGAAGGGGTCGGTAAGTTTTTTTACGGATGCACCGGGATAGTCTTTGTTGAGCACGATCCTTTGGCCTCGGCTAAAATACTTAAGGATTTTGTTTTAGATCATCCTCAATTAACGTTTAAAGGAGGGATTCTGGGGGGAGAGATCTTGGAGGGAGATAAAATAAAGGTTCTGGGTGGTCTTCCCTCACGGGAGATTCTCTTGGCACAGCTTTTGACCCTGATGCAGTTCCCTTTAAGGCGACTGTTAGGCGTCTTAAGTTCCCCCATGAGCAATTTAATTTTTTTGCTGACTTCGATTTTGGAGAAAAAAGGAGGTTCATCTATGGTTAAGACACCACCCGTGGTGAAAAAAAAGGATGAAAAAAGTGATAAGCTCAAAGTTAAAGTAGATAAGAAAGAAGAGGTTATAAAAGCGGTAGAGGGAATGAATGTACTGGAGCTTTCGGAACTAATAAAGGGACTTGAAGATAGATTTGGAGTGGAAGCGGCTGCTCCCCAAGTGATTTCTCAATTTGCCCCTTCGGGTGAAAAGAAGGAAGAAGAAAAGACCGAATTTGAGGTAGTGCTAAGTGAGATAGGAAGCAAGAAGATTCAGGTAATTAAAGAGGTGAGAAAACTTACCTCTCTGGGCCTAAAAGAAGCTAAGGATTTAGTGGAACAGGCCCCTAAACCAGTTAAGCAGGGGGTGAGCAAGGAAGAGGCTCAAAAGATCAAGGAAACCTTGGAGGCGGTAGGAGCCAAAGTAGAGTTAAAATAAAGGTAACTATTCAGCCCTATTATATTTCACTGCAGAGCACGCTAAGAAGCAGGAAAATTATCAACGACTCTCTGGATGCTTACTAAAGTCTTTCTTTCTGCTTCATCTCTGCACAGTCTGCGATCTTTGCAGTGAACAGTTACAAAGGAGGATTAATTTATGCATAGAAGATCACGGGAAGGGATAATAGATTTTACTAAATCTAAACCCGTAGTGGAAGTTCCCCATCTGTTAGAGATGCAAAAGACATCTTTTGAGGCCTTTTTGCAAAAGGATGTCCCTCCAAAAGAGAAAAAGGAAGAGGGGCTGCAAGGAATATTCAAAGATGTCTTCCCCGTGGAGAGCTATAATGGAAAGTTAGTTCTAGATTTTGTAGAATATCGTTTTAATGAACCCAGGTACACCGTAGAAAAATGCCGAGAAGAAGAACTCACCTACTCTCTTCCTTTGTATGTTAAGCTTCGCCTGAAAAAGATTGAAACTGGAGAGGTAGCAGAACAGGAGGTTTATCTGGGAGATTTTCCATTAATGACAAAAGAGGGAAGTTTTGTTGTCAATGGAGCGGAAAGGATAATAGTTAATCAATTGCAGCGCTCTCCCGGTGTCTTATTTGAAGAAGATACCTCAACCGTTTCAGGCGGACGAATATCATATCGTGCCAGGATTATTCCAGAGAGAGGGAACTGGTTAGATTTTGAAATTAAAGATAACCTTCTTTTTATACGCATGAATAGAGGAAGGAGATCTCTGGCTACCTTGTTTATTAGAGCTATGGGCGGGGCACCAGCTGAAGTTCTCAAGGAATTCACTAATCCCCAGGATAAAGAAATTCTTGAAGAAAGTTTTAAACAGGATGGGGCAAATTCTGAGGAAGAGGCTCTTGTTAAGATCTACCAAAAAATTCGGTCAGGACGTCCTTTGATTTTTGAGTCCATTAAAGAAGTTTTTGAGAGGAGCTTTAAAGATTCTCGCCGATATAATCTTGGCAAAGTGGGTAGATTTCAACTCAACAAAGAGTTGGGGTTAAACACCGATTGGCAGGTATGTGTTCTTAGATTAAATGATATAATAGGGGTGGTAAAATATCTACTTAGATTAAGCAGGGAGAAAAAAGAGGTTAGGAGCCTGGATCATCTCTCTTATAGAAGGGTGAGAAGGATAGGAGATCTTCTCTCGGAGCAGCTGCGTATCGGGTTGACCCATCTGGCCAGGATAACTCAGCAGGGGATGAGTATTCAAGATCCTGATACTATTACTCCTCGTTCTCTCATCAATACTAGAGCCGTAAGGGCGGCAGTGAATAGCTTTTTTAACACTGGACGTCTTTCCCAATATCTGGACCAGACCAATCCTTTAGCAGAGCTAACCCACAAACGGAGATTATCTGCTCTGGGACCAGGAGGATTAACTCGGGTTCAGGCTAAGGAGGAGGTAAGGGATGTCCACTATACGCATTATGGACGCGTTTGTCCTATAGAGACCCCTGAAGGACAGAATATTGGTTTGATTACCTCATTGGCCACTTATGCTAGGGTGAATGAGTTTGGTTTTTTGGAAACCCCCTATAGGAAAGTAGTCACCGGAAAGGCAAGCAAGGAAGCGGTCTATCTTGATGCACGAGAAGAAGATGAGTACTATATTGCGGGTGCTGACACTATAGATGAAGGGGGAAGGTTCGTTGACTCTCAGGTAATAGCCAGGTACCGAGGAGATATTGTCACTATCTCCAAGAAAAAAGTGGACTATGTAGATGTTTCCCCTAAACAGATAGTGAGTGTCTCAACCTCATTAATTCCCTTTCTGGAACATAATGAAGCCAACAGGGCTCTCATGGGATCGAACATGCAGCGTCAGATAGTTCCCCTGGAGAATCCAGAACAACCCTTTGTTCAGACGGGGATGGAAGGAAAAGTAGCCGAGGATTCTATGTGTGGGGTGAGGGCAAAAGAAGAAGGTCGGGTTATTTCCGTGGATGCTGATTGCGCAAGAATAAAGACCTTAAAGGGTATAGATGAATACAAGCTCACCAAGTTTAAAAGGTCTAATCAAAGGACTTGTATAAACCAGAGACCCATTGTTTCCCAAGGGGATAAGGTTAAAAAAGGAGATTTTATCGCAGATGGTGCTGCTATCTCGGAGGGCAAGTTATCCTTAGGTAGAAATGTTCTGGTAGCCTTTATGCCCTGGGAAGGTTACAATTTTGAAGATGCTATCCTGGTAAGTGAAAAATTGGTCAAAGAAGATATTTTTACTTCCATCCATATGGAAGAATTTCAGGTTGAGGCAAAAGAACTTAGATCAGGGATGGAGGAGATAACCGCCGATGTTCCTAATGTGGAGGAATCATCCTTAAAGGATCTAGACGCCGAAGGCATTATTAGAATAGGAGCCGAAGTTAACTCAGGGGATATCCTGGTGGGCAAAGTCACCCCTCAGGTGGAGATAAAATTGACTCCGGAGGAAAGACTTCTTAGGAGTATCTTCGGGGAAAAAGCGCAGAAAGTCAAAGATAACTCTTTAAGGGTTCCTCATGGCATTAAGGGTAAGGTGATTATGGTAAGGGTGTTCTCGCAAGAAGACAAGGATGATCTACCACCTGATGTGAAAAAGAGAGTCAAAGTATATGTAGCTATCAGGCGGAAAATTGGAGTAGGAGATAAAATTGCTGGTCGACATGGGAACAAAGGAGTTATTGCTAAAATCCTTCCGGAAGAGGATATGCCCTACCTTCCTGATGGGACTCCCGTGGAAGTAGTATTAAACCCTTTGGGGGTTCCCTCCAGGATGAACTTTGGTCAGATTCTGGAGATGCATTTAGGATGGGTGGCCAAAACCTTGGATACTCGGATGATATGTCCTGTTTTTGAGGGACCTAAGGTGGAGGAGATAAGAGATCTATTGAAAGAAGCTCACCTGCCAGAATCGGGTAAAACTCCTCTTTATGATGGACGAACCGGCAGAGCCTTTGATCGCAAGGTCGCCGTGGGATATATGTATGTAATGAAACTTATTCATATTGCCGAGGAGAAGATGCATGCTCGATCTACCGGGCCTTATGCTTTGATTACCCAACAGCCCTTAGGAGGAAGATCCAGGCAAGGAGGACAGAGGTTTGGCGAAATGGAAGTGTGGGCTCTGGAAGGCTATGGAGCAGCCTATACTCTACAGGAGATGCTTACGGGTAAGTCGGATGATCTCCAGGGTAGGACTAGGATACATGAGTGGATAATAAAGGAAGAGAACCTATTGGATACTCAGACTCCCGAGTCTTTCAAGGTTCTGGCTAAGGAGCTTCAATCTCTGGGACTAAATTTAGAATTTTGGGGGAATGGAAAAAAGTTTTCTATTAAGGGTATGGAAGAAGAGGGGGAATAGGAGGTAAGCCAGTGTGGAAGATGAGTGATATTGACAAGATTAGAATAAGGCTAGCCTCTCCGGAAGAGATGAGAGGGTGGTCTTATGGAGAGGTAAGAAAGACCGATACCATTAATTATCGTACTTTCAGACCGGAAAGAGGTGGCCTTTTTTGCGAGCGGATATTTGGTCCTACCAAGAGTTATGAGTGCTACTGCGGCAAATATAGAAAAATGAAATATAGGGGGGTGAGATGTGAGAGGTGTGGGGTAGAGGTCACCTCCTCCAAGGTTCGTCGTGAAAGAATGGGACACGTTGAACTGGCGGCCCCGGTTGCTCATATCTGGTATACCAAGAGTTATCTACCTCTTTTATTGGGGCTTAAGAAAAACGAGCTAGAAAGGGTAATTTACTTTGTAAGTTACCTGGTAGTCGATCCGGGCGAGACTCCCTTGAAGAAATTGCAAATCCTGGATGAGGAGGAGTATCAAAGATATAAGAATCTATATGGGGAAGGTTCATTTCAGGCTGGCACCGGAACAGAGGTAATTCTAAATATGCTGGAGGAGATGAAGGTGGAGCGCTTAAAGGATGAATTGAAGGAAGAGCTCCTCCAGGAAAGATCCAAAGGCAAAAGACTCAAATTAATCAGACGCCTGCAGGTAGTGGAGAATTTTCTCCGCTCAGGAAACAGGCCCGAGTGGATGATTCTAAAAGTTGTTCCTGTTATTCCTCCCGATTTTCGACCCATGGTGCAACTGGAGAGTGGAATTTTTGCCAATTCTGATCTTAATGATTTATACCGACGAATTATTAATCGTAATAATCGACTTAAGTATTTGCTCGATATTGGGGCGCCTCAAATAATTATCCAGAACGAGAAGAAAATGCTTCAACAATCTGTAGATGCCTTATTCGAAAATGAAAAACTTCCTCAACCCATATTAGGAGCAGGAGGAAGGCCGCTGAAGTCTTTAAGTGAGATAATCAAGGGAAAACAAGGTCGATTCCGACAGAATCTTTTAGGTAAAAGGGTTGATTACTCGGGAAGAGCAGTGATTGTGCCCGGTCCAGATTTAAAGATTTACCAATGTGGACTACCCGAAAGTATGGCTCTGGAGCTTTTTCGACCCTTTGTTCTGAGTGAAATCTTAAGAGGAGGCAAAGTTGAAACCATTAAAAGAGCCAATGATCTGGTGGAAAAAACCGATCCTCTGGTATGGGAAATATTAGAAAAGGTAGTTAAGGATCATCCGGTTCTCCTGAACAGAGCCCCTACTTTGCATAGGCTTGGAATCCAGGCCTTCCAGCCAGTTTTAATAGAGGGAAACGCTATTCAACTTCATCCTCTGGTCTGCAGTGCTTTCAATGCTGATTTTGATGGTGATCAGATGGCCGTCCACATTCCCCTTTCCTATGAGGCACAGCTTGAGGCAAGGACTTTGATGCTTTCCAGTAACAATATTCTCTCTCCATCTAATGGAGACCCCATAGTTACTCCCACTCAGGACATTGCTGTCGGTTGCTATTACTTAACTCTAGAAAGAGAGGAAAAGGTAGAAGAAAAAGTCCTCTCCTGCTCGGATGAAGTAATACTCGCTTACGAGTTGGAGAAGATAGATCTTCATCAAAGGATAAAGCTGCTTATAGATGGAAAGTGGATCCAGACTACCCCCGGTAGAGTAATATTCAATGAAATTCTGCCAGAGGAAATGGAATTTGAAAATAGATTAGTTGACAAAAAGGTCCTGGCTGAAATTATAAGTAAAATCTGGCAAAAATACGGAAATGCAACTACAGTTGAAGTTTTGGATGAAATTAAAAGATTGGGATTTGATTTTGGCACCAGATCCGGGCTGACCTTCGCCCTTTCCGATGTCCCTAAAATAAAAGAGAAACGGGAACTTCTAGGAGACGCTGAAGACGAAGCAAAGGGGTACAGTCTCAGGGCTGAGGACAGGGAAATTACCGAGGAAGAGCGGTATATGGATGTAATTGATTTATGGATGAGGGTTACTGAGCAGATTGGACAGAAGGTATCCCAGTATCTTTCCCAAAACCCTTTCAATCCCCTGTATCTCATGTGGAAATCAGGAGCAAGAGGATCCGCCGATCAACTGCGTCAAATAGTAGGAATGAGAGGCCTAATGGCTAGATCCGTAAGAGAAACCTATCGCAGAGAACTCTGGGACGAGGTATTTAAACGAGAGCCAAATATCCCTTCAGAGTTAATCAAGCAATACTTCTATCCCATTTCTGGAGGAAGATTAAAGGGAAGAATTGGGGAGGAGCCTGTGCGCTCTAGCTTCGAGGAAGGTCTTACTGCTCCAGAATATTTCATTTCTACCTCAGGAGGTAGAAAAGGCCTGGTAGATACAGCCTTAAAAACAGCCTACGCTGGTTATCTTACCCGTAAATTAGTGGCGGTAGCTGAAAATGTTATTGTTACTGAGAGAGACTGTGGAACGATTGATGGTATCTTCATAGCACCCTTAGATGAGGAGAAGAAAGAGGCAGAGTCTCCGAGGAAGAGAATAGTAGGCAGGGTAACTGCATCTCCGGTGATGGATCCTTCCTCAAAAGAGATGATCGTTGGCTCTAACGAGGAGATAACCGAGGAGTTAGCAGAAAGAATCGAGGTGTCGGGAGTGAAGAGAGTAAAGGTTCGCTCTCCCCTCACCTGTCAAGCAAAATGGGGACTGTGCCAAAGATGTTATGGATGGGACCTGACTACTCATAGGCTGGTAGATCTTGGCGAAGCGGTAGGAGTGATAGCAGCCCAGTCTATAGGTGAGCCTGGTACTCAGCTGACCTTACGTACTTTCCATACGGGAGGAATATTTCAGAAGGGTGGAGATATTCCTCAAGGGTTGCCTCGAGCTACAGAACTCTTTGAACCTCGAAAACACGATTATCCACGTAAAGGAATCATCAGACAGCGCAAAGGAGAAGAGGCTCTTATCAGCGAAATAGAAGGCAAGGTGAGCATAAAGGAAGAAAAAGGAGGTGTCTATGTCAAGGTGAAAGGGGAAGGAGGCAGGGAGATAACCTATGAGGTAGGGGGAGAGATGTTGGTCTCGGACGGGGATATCATAGAGGCGGGAGATAAAATTATTGAAGGAAGTATTAATCCTCGCAGTCTCTTGAGTATAAAGGGGACTAGAGCAGTAGAGGAATATCTGGTCAATCAAACGCAGCAAGTATATAAGTCTCAAGGGGTAAATATTAATATCAAACACTTTGAAGTGATCGTAAGACAGATGATGAGGAAAGTTGAGGTAGAAGAGCCGGGAGATACCGATTATCTTCCCGGGGAACAGATAGACAAAGCCCAATTTGAAGAGGTTAACCGGAAAGTAAAAGAAGGGGGAGGTAGGCCAGCTACAGTAAAACCTGTTCTATTAGCTATACCTAAAGCGGCCCAAGAAGACAAGGAAAGTTTTTTGTCGGCTGCCTCTTTCCAAAAGACCAAGCAGGTTCTGGCTGAGGCAGCTATCTGTGGACAGGTCGATACCCTAAAGGGACTAAAAGGAAATGTGATTGTTGGCAAGTTAGTCCCGGCAGGCACCGGATTCGACATAAATTCGAAAGATAGAACATCCACTAAAGGTGAGTAAAATGCCTACTATAAATCAATTGGTAAAAAATGGACGACTGCGCGTTAAAAAGAAAGGAAAAAGCTTAGCTTTGCAAAAATCACCTCAAAAGAAAGGGGTCTGTGTTAGCGTAAGAACTCTTACCCCCAAGAAACCTAATTCTGCTCTGAGAAAAGTAGCTAGGGTGAGGCTGTCCAATGGAAAAATGGTGACCGCATATATTCCTGGAGAAGGACATAATTTGCAGGAACATTCCATTGTTCTGGTGAGAGGGGGAAGAGTTAAGGATTTGCCCGGAGTAAAATATCATATTATACGAGGAGCCTTAGACACGGCTGGAGTAGAGGGAAGAAAGCAGAGTCGATCAAGATATGGGAGAAAGAGAGGCTAAAGGGACTTAAATGGCCAGAAGAAGAGTAGCTAAAAAGAGGAGTGTGCCCGGAGATTCACTTTATAATAGTGAAGTATTAAGCAAGTTCATCAATAAGATAATGAAGGAAGGGAAAAAGAGCAAAGCCGAGGCTATTTGTTATGAGTGCTTCGACATTATACGGAAAAGGGAAAAGAGAAATCCTATGGAAGTTTTCCTTAAGGCCTTAGACAACGTTAAACCCGTTTTAGAGGTTCGCAGTCGTCGGGTAGGAGGAGCTACTTATCAAATACCCACAGAGGTTAGATCTGAAAGGAAAGAAGCTCTGGCTCTTCGGTGGATAGTGCATTTTGCTCGCCAAAAAAAGGGTAAGCCAACAAAAGAGAAATTGGCCCAAGAGATCATCATGGCGTCACGAGGAGAAGGTTTAGCGGTGAAAAAGAAGGAAGATACCCATCGTATGGCAGAGGCTAATCGAGCTTTTGCTCATTATCGATGGTAAAATAATACCTGGATAGACAGATGGAACCCAAAGGTTCTCTAGACAAAGTAAGAAATATTGGTATAGTTGCCCACATAGATGCGGGGAAGACAACTACTAGTGAGCGTATCCTTTACTATACAGGAAAAATTCATAAGGTAGGCGAGGTACACGAGGGTACAGCAGTTATGGATTGGATGAAACAGGAAAAAGAACGTGGGATTACTATTACCTCCGCTGCTACTACCTGTAGCTGGAAAAATCATCGCATTAATATTATTGATACTCCCGGCCATGTAGATTTTACTGTAGAGGTAGAAAGGACATTGAGGGTGCTGGATGGAGGGGTAATAATTTTTTGTGGAGTAGAGGGAGTAGAGCCTCAGTCAGAAACAGTCTGGCGGCAGGCCAATCGTTATAATATTCCACGTCTTACCTTCGTTAACAAAATGGATAGAGTGGGGGCTGATTTTTACCGGGTCATTGATTCTATTAAGCAAAAGTTCGAACTTGTTCCTCTGCCCCTTCAATTACCTATTGGAAAGGAAGAAAATTTTAGGGGGGTTGTTGATCTGGTCGAGATGAAGGCTTTAATTTGGCACGGAGATGGCTTGGAGGCTAAAATCTTAACCGAAGAAATTCCCTCTTCTCTAACGGAGCTTGCTTCATACTGGCACAACCATTTACTGGAAAAGATTGCCGAGAACAATGACGAGTGTCTGGAGAGGTTTTTAGAAAAAGGGAGTCTAGAAGTAAAGGAGATCAAAAGAGAGGTAAGAAAGCTAACCCTGAATCAAGGGGTAGTTCCTGTTCTTTGCGGAAGCGCCTTAAAAAATAAAGGAACTCGACTTCTTTTAGATGCCATTGTAGACTATCTGCCTTCGCCCTTGGATATTCCACCGGTTGTGGGCGTAAATCCTCTGAGTGGGAAGAAAGAGAAAAGATACGCCTCCATTAAACAGCCTTTTTCCGGCCTGGCTTTTAAGATAGTAACTGATCCATATATGGGTAGATTAACTTATTTCAGGGTTTATTCCGGGATGATAAAGGTTGGTCAGCTAGTTTATAATTCTACAAAGTGTCGAAAAGAGAGAATAGCTCGCATTTTAGAGATGCATGCTAATTACCGAAAGGACAGAAAAGAGATTTTTGCCGGAGACATAGGGGCAGCCATAGGGCCAAGAGAGATAGATACTGGAGATTCTCTTTGCGAGGAAAAACATCCCCTAATTTTTGAACCTATAAAGTTTACTGAACCTGTGATTTCGATAGCTATTGAGCCTAAGACTAGCTTGGATCAGGATAAATTAGCCAGTTCATTGTCTAAATTAACTCAGGAGGATCCTACTTTTAAGATCCGTCAAGATGAGGAGACTGGGCAAATCGTAATCTCGGGCATGGGCCAATTGCACCTAGAAGTTATCTTGGAGCGACTCAGACGTGATTTCAAAGTAGGAGTCGATGCGGGGAAGCCTAAGGTAGCTTACAAAGAGGCGATAAGGAAAAAAGCGCAGGCTCGAGGTCAATATATACATCAGAGCGGGGGTAGAGGTCAATATGGAGATGTATGGCTTGAGATTGAACCCAGGAAAGATGCAGAAGAGATGTTTGTAGATAAAACCAAAGGAGGAGTTATTCCCAAAGAATTTATACCTGCCATAAAAAAGGCGATAAGACAAGTAATGTCGAGTGGAATACTGAGTGGTTATCCTTTAACCGATGTTAAGGTGAATCTTCTCGATGGTTCATATCATCCGGTTGATTCCTCAGAGTTCGCCTTTAGAACGGCCGCTTTTATTGCTTTTAAAAAAGCATGTCAGAAAGCGGACCCTTATTTGTTGGAACCAATAATGAAGGTAGAACTGAGAGTTCCCCAAGATTTTATGGGTGAGGTGATCGGTGATCTTGCCAGCCGACGAGGTCGAATCTACAAGATGGAGACAAGAGATAACAGTCGTTATCTCAGTGGTTATGTTCCCTTGGCCGAGCTTTTTAGATATATTACTAAACTGAGGTCAATGACTCAAGGAAGAGGTATTCCTAATATAGAATTTTCTCATTATGAGGAAGTACCTTCTGACGTAGCTGAGAAAATCATTGGAAGAGGAGTTATGCGTGGCCAAACAGAGAATCAGGATTAAATTAAAGGCTTATGATCATAGGATACTAGATCAGTCAGTGAAGAGGATTATAGATACCATAGAAAGAACGGGAGCAAGAATATGCGGGCCCATACCTTTACCGACAAAGATCTCAAGATTCACAGTGACGCGGAGCCCTCATACCCACAAGGACTCCCGAGAACAATTTGAGATGCGAATTCATAAGAGACTGATAGACATTCTGGAGTCCAACCCTAAGACAGTGGATGCTTTAATGGGAATGAATCTTCCCACCGGAGTGCACGTAGAGGTGAAGTTATGATGCGTGTTATCCTGGGCAAAAAGATAGGCATGAGTCAAATCTATGATGATAATAGTCTTATTCCGGTGACGGTAGTGGAGGCTGGACCGTGTATGGTGGTGCAGAGAAAGGTTAAAGAAAAAGATGGCTACAATGCAGTTCAGTTGGGCTTTGAAGAGGTGAAGGAAACTCACGTTAATAAGCCGAAGTTAGGACATTTCAAAAAGGCTAAAGTTTCTCCGCGCAGGTGTTTAAAAGAGTTTAGAGTGGAGGATATCGGTGGTTTAAAGGTAGGGGATATGATCAAAGTTGGCGTTTTTAAGGAGGGCGACTTGGTAGATGTTGCTGGTGTCTCAAAAGGAAAGGGATTTGCAGGTGTGGTGAAGAGATACGGCTTTAAGGGTGGTCCTGCTTCTCACGGAGCAAAACAGTGGCATCGCCGACCCGGTTCCATAGGAGCCTCTTCCGATCCTTCTCGGGTATTCAAGGGAAAGAAAATGCCAGGGAGGATGGGATCAGATAAAGTAACCGCCCGTAATTTGAAGCTAGTAAAGATAGAGGAGAAACTAAATCTCCTCTTGATTAAAGGTAGTCTACCAGGGAGGAAAGGGAGTTACGTAGCTATAAAAGGCACAGAGAACTGATCAATGGAAATAAAAGTTTATAACATAGAAGGGAAAGAAGTTGAGGTTCTCTCTCTGGATGGAGATATCTTTGAGGGCGAAATCAGATCTTCTGTTTTGAGGGAGGCGGTGCTAGCTTACAGGGCCAGCCATCGACAGGGTACAGCTTCCACAAAATCACGTGCCCAAGTAAAAGGAGGAGGGAAAAAACCGTGGATTCAGAAAGGCACGGGAAGAGCTAGAGCGGGTAGCATACGCTCACCTCTCTGGGTAGGTGGAGGAGTTGTCTTTGGACCAAAGCCAAGAAACTTCAAATATCATTTTCCTCAGAAGATGAAAAAGATAGCTCTAAAATCAAGTCTAAGAAAGAAAATCAGAGAAGGAGGGTTGATTATTCTGAATCGGATTTCTATAAAAAATGGAAAGACCAAGGAGATGGCAGAATTTCTGCAATCACTTTCCTTAAAAGGGAAAACCTTACTTGTTTTGGAGGAGCCAAATGAAAAGATAATAAGATCCGCTTCCAATTTAAAAAATCTGCGTCTATCTCCTGCTTTCTGTCTTAGTGCATATGACATTGTTTCCCACAAAAATATATGTATCACCAAGGGTGCCTTAGTACACATAGTGGAGAGATTAAAGAAAAAAAATGAATAAGCTTCCTCAGGACATTATCTTATCTCCTGTAGTCTCAGAGAAGGGGACACAACTTTTAAAGGATAACAAGTATTTGTTTAAAGTTTCTCCGACCTCGGGTAAAGTGGAGATAAAAAAGGCAGTAGAAGAACTGTTCAAAGTGAAAGTAGATAGAGTGAGAACCATGTGGGTTAAGGGAAAAAGGAAGAGATGGCGAGGACGAGCGATTGGTAAAACACCCAACTGGAAGAAAGCCATCGTAAGGTTGAAAGAAGGAGAGACTATAGAGGAGTTAGGAGTATAGTATGGCAGTCAAGATCTACAGGCCCACCTCGCCTGGAAAAAGAGGTAGAAGTGGTTATTATTTTTCGGAGATTACTAAAGACAAGCCCGAGAAAAGTCTTACCCACAGTTTAAAAAGGAAGGGAGGTAGAAACAATCAGGGTAGAATTAGTATTAGACACAAAGGGGGCGGGACCAAAAGAAAATACCGCATGATTGATTTTAAGAGAGACAAAGATGGAATACTGGGTTATGTCGCTTCCATTGAATATGATCCCAACAGGTCTGCCAGAATTGCTCTACTTCACTATAAAGATGGAGAAAAAAGATATATCATTGCTCCCAAGGACTTGAAAGTGGGCGATGAGATTATTTCAGGAAAAGAGGCACCTTTAAAGAATGGGAATACGCTTACTTTGCGGGAGATCCCTGAAGGAAGTCAAATTCATAATGTTGAGCTAAAGCCGGGAAGGGGAGCTCAGTTAGTTCGTTCTGCAGGCACAAATGCTCAACTTTTAAGTAAGGAAGAAAAATATGGTCAGGTGAAGCTTCCCTCGGGGGAGGTGAGGTTGATTCCTCTGGAGTGTAAAGCTACTGTGGGTCAGGTGGGAAATGTAGAGCACGAGAATATTCAAGGAGGTAAAGCTGGCAGATCTAGGTGGTTGGGTCGACGTCCAGGGGTTCGAGGAGTGGCCATGAACCCTGTAGATCATCCCCACGGAGGAGGTGAAGGACGTAGTGGCCCCGGAAGGCATCCGGTAACTCCTTGGGGAAAACCCACCAGGGGGGCAAAAACTAGGAGAAAAAAGAAATTCTCAGATAGGCTAATTATTCAAAGGAGGAAGAAGAGATAATGGAGGTAGGAGAATGGGGCGGAGTATCAAGAAGGGTCCATACGTAGAGCCATCCCTTCTGAAAAAAGTGGAGAGAATGAACAAAGAAGGGATAAAAAAGCCCATAAAGACGTGGTCTCGTAGGTCCATGATTGTCCCTGATTTTGTGGGTTATACCATGGCTGTTCATAATGGGAGGGATTTCCATCAAGTTTACATCACTGAGGACATGGTGGGACATAAATTAGGTGAATTTGCCCCTACCCGGAAGTTTGGTCATCACGGAGCACATACCAAAAGAACTATAGCACCGAAGTAAGACGGCCTAAGGTTTAAAATGGAAGTGAAAGCAGTTGCAAAATATATTCGGGTATCCCCTTTAAAAGCAAAAAAGGTTACCGACCTTATCCAAGGTAAACCTGCAGGAGAGGCGGTAGAGATTTTGAATTTTACCAGAAAAGGTACTGTCGAGGAAGTAACAAAAGTTTTAAAATCGGCTTTAGCCAATGCTAAGAATAATTTCGGATTAAATTTAGATAGGCTTTACATTAAAAAGGCTCTGGTTGGTAAAGGACCTACTTTAAAGAGAATGAAGCCAAGAGCTAGAGGTAGAGCTGATGTGAAGAGACGAAGAAGCTCGCACATTACCATAATTCTTGAGGAGTTTGAGAATGGGACAAAAGGTTAACCCGGAAGGATTCAGACTGGGAATAGTTAAGAATTGGAAGAGTCGGTGGTATGACGAAAAAGACTATGCCTTGCGTCTTCATGAGGACCTTAAGATCCGCAATTTTATTAAAGAGAGGTTCAAAAGAGCTAATATTTCAAAAATCATGATAGAAAGGGCTGTGAATAAAGTAAGGGTAAATATCTTTGCTGCTCGTCCTGGCATAATTATTGGTAGAAAAGGTGAGGCTATCGAGAAGACAAGGGAGGAGCTGGAACGGTTGATAATAGATGGAAAGATCTTCCTGAATGTCGAGGAGATAAATCAGCCCGACTTAGATGCCCAATTGGTTGCCGAAAGGATGGCCTTTCAGCTAGAGAGAAGAATTGGAGCGAAAAGACTCATGAGACAAGCTATTTCCCGCACAATGGAGCTTGGAGCAGAGGGTGTCAAGATTACCTGCAAAGGAAGGATTGCTGGAGCAGAGATAGCTAGGACTGAGTGGATGAAGGAGGGGAGAATTCCTTTACATACCTTACGGGCAGATATCGATTATGGGGTTGCCACCGCTCATACCACTTATGGGTGCATCGGAGTGAAAGTATGGATATGCAAGGGAGAGGTTTTACCTGCCTTGAGGAAGGAGGAATTCGAAAGTGATACTGCAGCCAAAGAGAGTTAAATATAGAAAAAGCCAAAGGGGCAGTTTAAAAGGTAAGGCCTCGAAAGGGACAAGATTGAATTTTGGCGAATATGGTTTGGTAGCTCAACAAGTTGGTTGGATAACTGCTCGTCAGATAGAAGCCAGTAGAGTTACTATAGTCCGCGCTATAGGACATCAAGGACGGCTCTGGATCAGAATTTTTCCTGACAAAGTTGTTACAAAGAAACCTTTGGAAACTCGAATGGGAAAGGGTAAAGGGGAACCCGAGTTCTGGGTAGCGCCGGTTAAGCCAGGAAGAATTATGTTTGAACTTGGAGGAGTGGAGAGCGGGACAGCCGAGAAAGCTTTTCGTTTAGCTTCCCACAAACTTCCCCTTAAGACAAAGGTTATCTCTTCCTACGGGGGTTTACTGTGAAAATTGAGGAACTGAGAGATTTATCCCGGGGAGATCTTTTTCAGCGTTTTAAAGAGCTTAAGGCAGAGTTATTTAGTTTAAGAGTACAAGCAGCCCAGGGAAGAACGGCAAATCCGGCTCAAATCAGAAAAGTGAGAAAAACCATAGCTAGGGTAAAGACGTTGCTTTCCGAGAAATGATAAAGGTGAGGGGAACTTGAGGAAGAATACTAAGGAAAGAGTGGGTAAGGTAATGAGTGATAAAATGGACAAGACGGTGGTGGTTATGATTACCCGTGAATTTGCCCATTCCTTTTATGGAAAAAGGATAAAGAAGAGAAAAAAAATAAAAGCTCATGATGAAAAGAACTTATGCCGAAAAGGAGATGTGGTGAAAGTAGCAGAAACCAGACCTCTAAGTAAAGACAAACATTGGCGAGTGACTGAGGTCTTGGTGAGGAAAGAGATGGCAAAATGATTCAACTCCAAACGCAACTGACAGTTGCTGACAATACCGGTGCAAAAAAAATAATGTGCATAAGGGTAATGGGAGGTTCCGCCAGGCGCTATGCTCGAATAGGAGATGTAATAATAGCCTCGGTGAAAAAGGCTCTACCTAATACTGAAATAAAAAAAGGTGAGGTAGTTAGGGCGGTGGTGGTTCGGACGAAAAAAGAAATACGTCGCCCAGATGGCTCGTATATAAGATTTGACGATAATGCCGGGGTATTGATTGATGCAGCAGGAAATCCGCGTGGGACAAGGATTTTTGGCCCTGTGACCCGGGAACTGCGGGGAAAGAATTTCATGAAGATAATTTCCCTGGCTCCGGAAGTTGTATGAAATAGGAAGAGAGATGTCGAAGATAAAAGTGGGTGACGAAGTCGTGGTCGTGTCTGGCAAAGATAAAGAAAAACGAGGTAAGGTAATTCAAAAGATCCCTAAGGAAAGTAAACTGGTTGTTGAGGGGGTTAATATTATCAAAAGGCATATTAGACCTACTCGAAGAGGCCAGGAAAGTGGAATAGTTGAAAGGGAAGCCGCCATTTTTAGTAGCAAGGTAATGCTCATATGTCCAAGGTGCGGGAAGACAACTAGGATAGGAGTTAGGGTTCTACGAAAATCGCCAAGAGAACAAGAAAAATTACGATTCTGTAAAAAGTGTGGAGAAGTAATAGATTAAGATGGCTAGATTAAAGAAATCATACAAAGAAAATGTTGTTCCTTTGATGATCAAAAAATTTGGTTATAATAACCCCCTGGCAGTTCCCAAGGTGGAGAAGGTTTGTCTTAATATGGGAGTAAGTGATGCTAAGACGGATTCAAAATCTCTTGATGCAGCTAAGAAGAGTCTTGCTTTGATCAGTGGACAGCAGCCGATTGTTAGCAAAGCTAAAAAGTCCATCGCTGGATTTTCCTTAAGAGAAGGTATGTCCATAGGCTGTAAGGTTACTCTTAGGGGAGAAAGAATGTACGAATTTTTGGATAGGTTGTTTAATCTAGCCATACCTCGAATCAGAGATTTTCAAGGTGTTTCTTCGAATCAATTCGATGGAAGGGGTAATTTTACTCTGGGTTTGCAAGAACAATTAGTTTTTCCAGAACTGGAGTATAAGGAAGTAGTGAAGATTCAGGGTTTATCCATAACCATAGTAACCAGCGCCAAAAAAGATGAGGAAGCCGGGCAGCTTCTAGCTTATCTGGGTATGCCCTTTAAAAAGGAAGCTTCGCTGAGTTCTAACAATATAGAAGCCTAGATCTGGATTGAGGAAAAGGAGAATATTGGGCCAATGGCAAGGAAGGCCTTAATAGAAAAAGCAAAGAAAAAACCAAAATTTAAAGTTCGTACACATAATCGGTGCCAAATCTGTGGCCGGCCTAGAGGTTACATAAGAAAATTTGCCCTCTGCCGAATGTGCTTTCGTCACCTAGCTCACAGTGGGGTTCTGCCCGGGGTCAAAAAGGCTAGCTGGTAGGGACATTGGTTCCTAAGGGAGATAATGAGATGCTCACTGATTCTATTGCTGACTTGTTGACGAGAATTAGAAATGCTAATGCTGTGTCAAACACTAAAGTTGAGCTTCCAGGTTCCAACCTAAAAGAAGCTATAACTAGAGTTTTACAAAAAGAAGGGTTCATAAAGGGGCATCGTGTTATCACGACAAGAGGAAAGAAAAGAGTACTTCAAATATATTTGAAGTACTCAGATGGGGGAGAGAAAATTATCACGCATTTAGAGCGGATCAGCAAGCCGGGCAGAAGAAAATATGTCAGAAAGGATGAGATTCCCCGGGTATTGAATGGGCTGGGTATTTGTATTCTTTCCACACCTAAGGGAATTCTTGCAGGTGAGGAGGCACGTAGGATGGGAGTAGGAGGGGAGATTCTTTGCAATGTATGGTAGTTGAAAATAGAAAGGAAATTTGACTATGTCAAGAGTTGGCAAGAAACCTATTCCGATCCTGGAAGGGGTAAAAGTCGAGATAAACAAAAGCAAGATTAAAGTAAAAGGCCCCAAAGGTGAACTGGAAAGAGAGATACCATCGGCAGTTAAGGTAGTTATCAAAGATGGGCAAATTTTAGTTCAAAGACTTAATGAAGATAAACGTAGTAAATCTCTCCACGGCACGCTTCGCAGCCTCATTTTCAACATGGTGAAGGGTGTCTCGGAAGGATTTGAGAAAGTTCTGGAGGTTGTGGGGATGGGATACAAAGCTACCTTAGAAAATGGGGTTTTGACCTTGAGGGTAGGATATTCCCATCTTGTCAGGTATACGGGTCCAGAAGATGTAGGGATAGAAGTTCCCAATCCCAACACAATTCGGGTTTTTGGTTGTGATAAGCAAAAAGTAGGAGAAGTTGCAGCAGAGATTAGAGCTGTAAAGAAACCCGAACCTTACAAGGGAAAGGGTATCAGGTATAAAGGAGAGGTGATAAGACGCAAGGTAGGTAAAGCTGCACTAGTGACAAAATAATAGAGTTGGTGAGGAATCTAAGATGATCTCTCACGCTACCCACAAGTATCTAGCTAGAGAGAGAAGAAGAAAACGAGTGAGAAAAAAGATTCGAGGTCTAAAGGATAGACCGAGGCTTTCCGTATGTAAAAGTAACCGATATATCTATGCTCAATTGATAAATGATGAGGAGCACAAGACATTAGCCTGCGTTTCCTCTTTAAAGGATATATCTCGGAGTGGATATTGCGCCAATAACCTTCAGATAGCGAGGAAATTAGGAGAAAAGCTAGGAAAACAAGCAAAGATTAAAGGAATAAGAGAAATCGTCTTTGATAGAAGCGGTTATCCTTATCATGGACGGATAAAGGCTTTGGCAGAAGGAATGCGGGGCCAGGGAATTAAGTTTTAACCAGACAGATACCTCCTGCCTCAATGCTGTTAAGGAGTGCTAAGAGTGGAAAAAACTGTAGAGGAAGATAAAAAGGTAGAAGAAGGGATTAGGGAGATCGAAGAAAGGCTGATAAGGGTAAGGAGAGTCTTTACTGTAGTTAAAGGTGGTCGAACTATTGGTTTCAATGCTTTAGTGGTGGTAGGTGACCGAAATGGACGGGTAGGTGTGGCTTTAGGTAAAGCAAAAGGGTTGATTGAGGCTATAGGTAAGGGACGAAGAAAGGCGGAAAGAAGTCTAATCTATATCTTTCTGAAAAATAATACCATTTCTCACCAGGTTATTGGAAAATATGAAGCATCGAGGGTTCTCCTTAAACCCGCCTGTCCGGGAACTGGGATAATTGCCGGTGAAGCAGTAAGGGCAGTGGTAGAATTGGCTGGAGTAAAGGATATTTTGACCAAATCTCTGGGGAGTAACAATTCTCTAAATGTGGCTAAGGCCACACTGGAGGGGTTAAAGCAGTTAAAAGATCCCCAGAAAGTTTTTGAGCTGCGGAAAGGGAAAAAATAGTGGATCTGTCAATATTAAGACCGTCTTCAGGATCTACTCACCCTAGAAAAAGGGTAGGCAGGGGTCCTGGTTCGGGACATGGAAAAACTTCTACCAGGGGACATAAAGGTCAAAAAGCCCGGAGTAAGATCCACAAATGGTTTGAAGGTGGTCAGATGCCCCTAGTAAGAAGAGTTCCCAAAAGGGGCTTTAAGAGACGCTTTAAGCAAAAAGACCTCATAATAAACATTGATGATTTAAATATCTTTAACCGTGAAAAAATAATAACCCCCGAGATTCTAAGAGCTTCGGGGCTGGTGAAAGGACGGGGAAAAATTAAAGTTTTAGGTCGAGGAAGATTGAGTCGATCTTTAAGGGTAAAGGCTCATCATTTCTCCAAGCAGGCTCAAGAAAAGATTGAAGAAGCCAAAGGTGAGATAGAGATAATATGATGTTGGGAAAGTTTCAAAATATCTTTAAGATTCCCGAACTTCGACACAGGATTCTTTTTACCTTGGCTATGTTTTTGGTTTTCAGGCTAGGTTCATTTATTCCTGTCCCTGGAGTAAATGTGGAGGCCCTGCTTCAAAGCAATATCTTTCAAACGGGAGCATTCGGACTGATGAATATTTTTGCTGGAGGAGCCTTACGGCGAATGTCTATTTTTGCCCTGGGCATAATGCCTTACATTAGTGCCTCTATTATTATGCAACTTTTAACGGTAGCTATACCTCGCCTTGGGGAGTTGAGCAAACAGGGAGAAGAAGGGAGACAAAAGATTACCCAGATTGCCAGATATTTCGCTTTGCCCATTGCCGGCATTCAGGGGATGGGACTATGTTACTGGATTCAGAGTATCAATAACGGGGCCTTTGTGGTGATTCAGGGAGTTGGTTTTATGCTCCCTGCCGTGGTGACTTTAACTACCGGTACCATTTTCATAATGTGGTTAGGAGAAAAGATTACCGAAAGGGGCATAGGGAATGGGATAAGCTTGATTATTTTTGCTGGGATCGTAGCGCAGATACGCCCAATGACTGGAAATATTCTGAATATACTGCGAACTGGACAACTTACCCCTTTTATGCTTTTTCTTTTCAGTATCATTGCTGTAATGATAACAGCAGCGGTGGTACTTATCTATGAAGGGGAGAGAAGAATTCCCATTCGCTATGCTCGAAGGATAGTGGGAAGGAAGGTCTACGGGGGGCAAACTACATATCTTCCTATCCGTATCGGAGGGGTAGGAGTTATTGCCATAATTTTTGCCATATCTGTTTTATTACTCCCCAGCACCTTAGCTAGATTTGTTCCTAGCCCCGTGTTTCAGACCATTGCCGGCTGGCTAAATCCTGGTGCTTTTTTATACTATGTTTTATATGCCCTGGCGGTTATTTTCTTTACTTTCTTCTACACGGCGGTGGTTTTCAATCCGGTTGAGGTAGCAGATAATATGCGCAAATACGGAGGATTTATTCCCGGTCTTCGCCCGGGGAAACCCACAGCTAGTTATATCACGGGTGTACTTACTCGAATCACCTTTGTGGGTGCTCTTTTTTTCGCCTTTATTGCTATAACACCTCTCATAATCAATCAAAAGCTCTTGTTTAATAGTTTCCCCTTTGGAGGAACTTCTATTCTCATCGCCGTGGGAGTGGCTCTGGATACCGTACAGCAATTGGAATCTCATCTATTAATGCGGCACTATAAGGGATTTATGAGAGGGAGGGGCTAGCCTTGATCATAGTTTTATTGGGTCCACCCGGAGCAGGAAAAGGAACGCAAGCTAAAAAAATAGAAGGTGAGTTTGGGTTGACTCATGTAGCTACGGGAGATTTATTGAGGGAAGCAGTCAGGAGAGAGACCTCTTTAGGCAAACAGGCCCAGGACTTTATGCTACGGGGCAGGCTTGTCCCTGACCGCATTATTCTAGACCTCATAAGAAATAAAATTAGGGGGGGAGCCTCTGGATTCCTTCTGGATGGCTTTCCTCGTAACATAATCCAGGCAGAGGAACTGGGTGAGCTTCTGGAGGCCGAGAATAAAAAGCTCGATTTGGTAATTAACTTAGAGGTCAATCATAATGAAGTGATTGACCGCTTAAATGGGCGAGTGATTTGTCCGGAGTGTGGTAAGACGTATAATGTAGATCACTTTGTAGATCAACCATTGGTCTGTAAAGATTGTGGAAGCCGCCTTTCTCAGAGGAGTGATGATAATCCCGATGCAATCGAGGAAAGGCTAAAGGTTTATTTAAGGCATACTCTTCCTTTAATTGATTATTACAAGGAAAAAGGGATTCTAGTTAGTGTTTCGGGAGAAAGGAGCCCGCAGGAAGTTTTTCACCGTATAGTAGATCTTTTACAGAAGGTTGAAGATGTTCACTAATGGGGAAGGAGCAGATGGCTAAGGAGGAACTGATAAAGACTTCGGGGATTGTAGTTGAAACCTTACCCAATGCTACATTTAGGATAGAGCTACCTAATGGTCGTAAGGTTTTAGCCCACGTTTGCGGGAAGATGAGAATGAGATTTATTAGAATACTTCCGGGCGACAGAGTTAGCTTGGAGATCTCTCCCTATGATCTTTCCCGGGGTAGGATTGTCTATAGAGAGGGAAAAGGCAAGTGAAGGTTAGATCTTCAGTAAGGAAATTATGTAAAAAATGTAGAATAGTGAAAAGAAAGGGAGTTCTGCGGGTTATCTGTGAAAATCCCAAACACAAACAGCGTCAGGGATAAAGGGAGGTCAAAATGGCTCGAATTACCGGAGTAGAACTTCCGTCTAATAAAAAGGTAAACATTGGTCTGGCCGCTATTTTTGGAATTGGGCCGTCATTGGCGGAAGAAATTCTTTCAAAGGCTAAAGTTGACTCCGGCCTCAGGGTGAGGGATTTAACTGAATCTCAGGTAAATGAACTTCGCAAGATTATAGAAAGTGGTTACAAAATAGAAGGAAATCTGAAAAGAGAGATTAGCTCGAACATAAATAGATTAATAAATATTGGTTGCTATCGAGGAATTCGCCATAAGAAAGGACTTCCAGTAAGGGGGCAAAGAACAAGGTGTAATGCCAGAACCCGTAAGGGACGGCGAAGGACAGTGGGGTCCAAAAAGAAGGGAGCGAAATAGGGGTCAGAAATGCCAAAAAAAAGAAAAAGGATTACCAAGAAAAAGAAGAGAATCAAAGTTGAAGAAGGGATGGCTTACATTCATTCCACCTTCAACAATACCATTATTACTATGACCAATCTTAACGGGGATGTTCTTTGCTGGTCCTCGGCAGGAGAGGCGGGTTTTAAGGGCACAAAGAAGGGTACTCCATTCGCTGCTCAGAAGACAGCAGAACAAGTAGCAAGAAAAGCTAAGGAGGGGTTTCAATTGGGGCGAGTGAGAGTGGTGGTAAAAGGTCCAGGATCCGGCAGGGAGACTGCCATCAGAACTCTACAAGCCGCAGGATTAAGAGTTATCTCGATCAAAGAAGCAACTCCTATTCCCCATAATGGATGCCGTCCTCCCAAGAAAAGGAAGGTATAAGTCAAAGGAGGAGTCGTTTGCCATTGAACAAAGGGAGTAAATGCAAGAGATGCCGGGCGTCAAATCTTAAGCTTTTCCTTAAAGGAGAAAAATGCTACACGGATAACTGTAGTTTAGAAAAGAGAAAACCTCAACGTTTCTTAAGGAAAAGGAGATTGTCTCAATACGGCCAGCAACTCAAAGAAAAGCAAAAAGTGAAGTGGAAATATGGGATGTTGGAGGGTCAGTTTGAGAGATGGTACCGAATGGCAGAAAGATCTTCAAATATTACTGGGGAAGAACTTCTGCGACTTTTGGAGCGAAGGTTAGATAATGTGGTATACCGATTGGGATTCAGTTTTTCCCGGTCACAAGCCCGACAGTTGGTCAATCATGGTCATTTTTTAGTGAATGGCCGGGCAGTGGATATTCCTTCCTATCTCATAAAGGAAGGGGACGTGGTTGAGATTAAAAAAAAGAGTAAAAAGCTTCCCTTGATGAAAGAGATTCTGAAGGTTTCTCAAAAGAAAGCCCTTCCAGGATGGCTGGAAATAGATAAGAAATCCCTCAAAGGAATGGTAAAACGGTTACCCCTCTCTGAAGAATTAGATCAGGAAGTTGATTTACCTTTGGTAGTAGGGTATTATTCAAGATAATTGTTATCAGTGAGTAACTAAGAACCAGTTGTCAGGAATTAGGAAAAAAGGAAGAAATTTATAAATCTTTAGTTATTGATGCCCGATGCAAGGAGGCCAGAGTGAGGCAATTAATAAAGCCAAAAGAGGTCGTGATTGAAAAGGAGACCTTCTCTGACACCTACGGTAAATTCATTATTGAGCCCTTGGAGAGAGGGTATGGTATCACTTTAGGCAATTCCCTTCGACGGATACTACTTTCTTCTATCTCGGGAGCCGCGGTCACGGCGGTTAAAATTGAAGGCGTTTCTCATGAGTTTTCCACAATTTCTGGAGTGAAAGAAGACGTGCTGCAGATCATCCAAAATTTAAAACGAATTAGGGTAAAGTTATTTGTTGATGGAGAGAAAAAGGTCTTTTTGGATGTGAGAGGTCCCCTTGAAATAAAGGCCTCCCATATAAAGGCGGATAGCGAGGTAGAAATTGTTAATCCAGACCTATACCTTGCCACTCTCGATAACAAAGAAACCCATCTGACAATGGAGATTACCTTGGCTAAGGGTCGAGGTTATGCAACTATGGACGAGAGCAGAGATTCCGATCAGCCATTAGGAACTATACCCATGGACTCCATTTTTAGCCCTGTTAAGAGAGTGAAGTGCGAAGTAAAACCAACTAGAATTGGACGAAAGACGAATTTCGATTCACTTATTCTAGAGATTGCTACTGATGGCACGGTTAAACCTGATGATGCAGTCGGGGAGGCTGCAAGAATTTTGACTGAATATCTGGGATTTTTCATGGCCGAACCCCCGAAAGGAGAGAAAGAAGAGAGCGAAAAGAAGCTGCTGGAGCAGTCAGTTGAAGAATTAGGACTTTCTGCTGTACCCCTTAAAGCTTTGAGAAGTTCAGGGATAAAAAAAATAGGTGATTTGGTGGGAAAGAGCTCCAAGGAGCTTTTGAAGATTCAAAACTTTGGGGAGAAGTCGCTACAAAAGTTAGAGAAGAAATTAGCAGAATGCGGTTTAAGTTTAAGTGAAGGGGAAATAAGTGAGGCACAAGAGAAAGCAGAAAAAGCTGGGACGAGATAAGGCTCATCGAAAGGCGCTGTTAGCCAATTTGGTCAGATCTTTACTTTTCTATGAAGAAATTGTTACTACCGAGGCTAAAGCCAAGGAAGCAGCTAGATTTTGTGAGAGAGTAATCACTTCAGCTAAGGAAGATTCTGTTCATCATCGACGCAGTGTATTAAAGTTTATCCGAGACAAGAAAGTGATAAAGAAACTCTTTGATATCATTGGTCCCAGATACAGGGATCGTAAAGGAGGTTGCATACGAATAATCAAACTTAGATATCGTCAGGGAGACGACGCTCTGATGTGTAAAGTGAAGCTAGTTTGATGGTGACTATTCACCGCCGAGATCGCAGAGTACGCAGAAATGAATCAAAAAGAAAAACTTGATGAAATAACAGAAAAAACTATTGGTGTAGCTATAATAATTTTCCTGATTCTTAGTGTTCTCGGCGTGTTCTGCGGTGAAATTATGATAGGGCTGAATAGTCACGTTTGCTGAAGCTAAGCAAAGAGTGCATAACATAAAGCTCATTTTAGAGTACGACGGCAGTTCTTATCATGGATGGCAAAAACAACCCGGACTTCCTACTATCCAGACTAGACTGGAAGACAGTTTATTTCCCCTTTTTCGAGAAAGAATAGAAACAGTGGTTGCTGGAAGGACGGATGCCGGGGTTCATGCCAAAGGTCAGGTAGTAAATTTTCTCACTCAGGCCTCGATTTCTTCCACTTCCATCCAACCCGCTTTAAATAGTTATTTACCTAAAGATATAAGAATCAAGAAGGTGCATCAGGTAGATATGGACTTTCACGCCCGAAAATCTGCCCTAAGAAGAGTTTATAGGTACTTAATCTATAACAGCAGCTTTCTTTCTCCCTTCTACCGTAATTTCGTGTGGTGGGTTCCCTTCAATTTGGACCCAGACCTAATGAGAGAGGCAGGTAAGTTTCTGATAGGCGAACACGATTTTTTATCATTTCAATCACAGGGAAGTTCAACCTCTTCAACCCTCCGAGAAATAAAAAAGCTCTCAGTTTTTAAGAGGCAAAAATTTATTGTCATTTATATTGAGGCTAATAGTTTTCTCTATAAAATGGCTCGAAATATGGTAGGCACCCTGGTTGAGATAGGTAGGAAGAAGATGGTACCTCTCGAGATGAAAGAAATTTTGGAGGCAAAGGATAGAAGGATGGCTGGCCCCACAGCTCCGCCACAGGGTCTGTGTCTGATGAGGGTAGAATACGGCAAGCATCGAGTGTGGTAGAAAAGTGTCGTTGCAAAATGATAATGTCATGGTATTGCAAAGTGAAAATGTCACCCCTCCATAGAATTTGATATACTATCCTCTCAACAATTGATGATTGGGAGGTGAAAATGGAGAGGTGGCAATTGAGTCAAAAAGAGCTTGCAAGATATGGCATTATTGAAAATACCATAGAAGGATATTTGAAAGTAGACCTGGCTGCTGAAGAACTTTGCCTATCTAAAAGGCAAGTATTTAGACTTAAGAGAAAATTAAGAGAGAAAGGAATAGAGGGGATCATCCATGGCAATAGAGGAAGAGCATCACCTCGGCGAATACCAGATCCTGTGAGAGATGCTATAGATTATCTTTACCGGGGAAAGTACGATGGCTTTAACATCTCTCACTTTACCGAAATGCTTGAGGAAAGAGAAGAAATCATTATCTCTCGGGAAACAGTAAGAGGGATTCTTCTTGAAAAAGGCTCCTATGAAAAGAAGAAAAGATACCCTAAACACAGGTCTTTCAGAGAGCCTATGCCTAAGGAAGGTATGATGCTGCAATTCGATACTTCTGACCATGACTGGCTGGAGGCAAGAGGCCCGAAAATCAAACTCATTGGAGGAATAGATGATGCCACCAAGGATGTTCCCTGGGCATTGTTTGCCTACCAGGATAGTGTGGAAGAAAACATGGCTACCTTCAAGAGAATCATCAAAAGGAAAGGTATCCCATTATCCCTTTATGTAGACAAAGACTCCAAATTCATTACCACTCGCCATGGGGGCTTGCATGTGAACATAAAAAAGGAGCAAGAAAAGACTCAGATGCAAAGAGCCTGGGAGGAACTAGGGATAAATGTCATCTATGCCGAAAGTCCTCAAGGAAAGGGAAGAATTGAAAGGCTCTGGGGCACATTTCAAGATAGATTAATAAGTGAATTAAGGCTTGAAGGAATCTCTAGTCTAGAGGGGGCAAATGAGTATCTACACTCTGTATTCCTTTCTAAATACAGGCAAAAGTTCACCAGAAAGCCCAAAGTAGAAGAGTCAGCCTATAGAATAATCCCTAAAGGAATGGATCTTGACCGTGTCTTCTCAATAAAAGAAGAAAGACGTGTTCAGGGAGACAATACCATAAGCTACAAGGGAAAGCTCTACCAAATCCTTCCCACCAAAACAAGATTTGGTTTTGCTAAAGCAAAAGTAGAGGTACAAAAGCACCTAGACGGAACTATTCATATCTTCTACAAGGGACAAGAGCTTCCATTTAAACCTATTATCCCTGTAGAACATCAACAATACGCTCCTTCTCAAAAGGAAGCCTTACTGGTAGGGGTATGACATTTTCATTTTGCAGAAAGGGTGACATAATTACTTTGCATTGACAGAGTGTGGTAGAAAAGTTGACATAGCCTCAATTTCTAGTAGAATAGGAGAGATGATGGGGATTGATCGGCAAAAAAAAGACAATAATCGTACCTAAGAAAAAAATGATCTGTCAGGTTTGCGGAGAGAGAGAAGCTACATTTCATTTCCAGGAAATGACAAATGGACAGGTGAAAGAACTTCACTTATGTGAAATCTGCGCCGAAAAGAAAGGATTAGGTCAGACATTTTTTATGCCCGGTTTCTCTCTGTCTAACCTTATGGCAGGCTTAACCGAGCTTGAAGTTCCCCTTTCTCAAGGGACTTCTGTCAGCTGTCCTCATTGCGGATTAAGCTATGGGGATATAAAGAGGAAGGGGAAAATAGGCTGTGGATTGTGTTATCAGGAGCTTGAGCAATATCTGACTCCACTTCTCGAGAGAATTCAGGGCAAAGTTCGCCATTCCGGCAAGGTTCCTAAAAAAGGAAAAGTGGAGGACCAAAGGGAAAGACGGATTTATGAGTTGCGCAAGGAGCTAGAAATCTTGGTGAGAAAAGAAGAGTATGAAAGGGCAGCTAAATTGAGAGATGAAATTCGTAGGTTAGAAAGAGAGAAATGATTCTTCAAGAAATGGCCAATTCAGCCAGTCAATGGTCAAGAGCAGATGGACCGGAGGCAGAAATTGTTTTTAGTTGTCGGGTTAGACTGGCACGCAACCTAGAAGGTTTTACCTTTCCTCCTTGGGCTCACGATTCTGTATTGAAGGACGTTTCCGATAAAGTTCTCAATGCTGTAAAGAGGTCTCATTATCTAAAGAATAGTCGCCTGATCAAGATGAGCGAACTTTCTTCCACCGAGAGAAGATTTCTCTTAGAAAGGCACCTCATCAGCCCCGAATTTAGTTCTGGAGGGCCTCATAGGTTTTTAGTCACTGAAAAAAGGGAGATGATCTCTTTGATGGTGAATGAGGAGGATCATCTGCGTCTCCAGAGTATTCTTTCCGGGCTTCAGTTAATGGATGCCTGGCGGTTGACTGATAAAATAGACGATGAGTTAGAACAGAATTTAGATTATGCCTTCCTGCCTCAATGGGGTTACCTGACCTCCTGCCCCACCAATACGGGTACCGGAATGAGAGCTTCGTGCATGTTACATCTACCTGCCTTGGCAGTTACTCATAAGATCGATGAATTAATGAAGAACATCTCCAAATTGGGTTTGGTAGCAAGAGGACTGTATGGGGAAGGGACCAAATCTCAAGGTGATTTTTTCCAAATATCGAATCAGGTCACTCTGGGTTCAAGGGAGGAAGAAGTTGTGGACCATGTGGAAAGCGTGACCCGACAAGTGGTAGGACAGGAAAAAAAGGCTCGGGATATTTTACTTAGACGAGACGGAATTCAGCTTAGGGATCAGATGGGAAGGGCCTACGGAACTTTAGTTAGCGCTTACCTTTTGCGCTCAGAAGAGGCGATAAGCTTGCTCTCAAAGCTAAGACTCGGAGTCAGTTTAAATTTATTCCCGCAACTTAATGTTCAGGTTCTAAATGAGCTGTTTTTCATGATTACCCCGGCTCAGCTTCAGGTTAAAGAAGGAAAGGAGATGGCTGCCTTAGACCGCGACGAATTAAGGGCAAAGATCATCAGAGGTCGACTGAGTAAGTTAGGGCAAAAAAAATAAGAGAGTGTTGATAGTACGAGAAAAGTATTAGCACGGAGGAGATTGATACCGGATCTAGGGACTCTCCTGACGCCGAAGGTGGGGCAGCCAGGGGAAGAGCCCTGAGGTATTCTTGAGAGATGTCAACTACCGAGATTCTACTAAAAAAGGTCCAAGGCACTATCAGAAAATACCAAATGCTTACTTCAAATACCAAGTTGGTGGTGGCCGTATCGGGTGGCCCTGATTCTGCCACTCTGCTTGATCTTCTTTTCAGGCTGAGACCCAAGTATGATTTGCGGCTATCGGTGGCGCATCTCAATCATGGGTTAAGAGGGAGAGAGGCAGATTTGGAAGCGGAATGGGTGAAAAAATTTGCCTTCAAACTAGGAATCCCCGTGATCTCTGATACGTTCAATGTGCCAGCACTGGCCAAAGAAAAGAGGCTTTCGCTGGAAGAGGCTGGTCGACGAGCAAGATACGATTTTCTCGAAGAGGTTGCTAATCGGATGGGAGCGAGCAAGATCGCCTTGGCTCATACCGCGTCTGATCAGGCAGAGACCCTGCTGATGAGGCTAATGAGAGGCTCTGGCCTGGATGGCCTTTCGGCGATACCGCCGATCAGGGATAAGATCATTCGTCCCCTAATCGAGGTCTTTCGAGGAGAGATTCAAGACTACTGTCGGGAGAATAGCCTCCAACCTTGCTTCGATTCCTCTAATAGGGAGACTTCTTTTCTTCGTAACCGGGTCCGCCTTAACTTGATTCCCTATCTTTCTCAAGAGTATGGTGATCAAATAGAAAGGGTTCTCTTTCAAACCACCAATCTCCTCAGGCAGGATAGTGAATATCTTAAAAAAGAAACTGAGAGGGTGTTTAGATCAGTTCTGGAGGAGAAAAGAAGTGAGGGGTTAGTTTTGAACGAGGAGAAATTGTCTTATTTACACCCAGCTTTGCAAAGGAGGGTTCTTCGTAAAGCCATTGAAAAAATTAAGGGGGATTTGAAGGGGATTACCTTTGATCACATTGTGTCGATTGTCGAGTTATATGAAACAAAGGAGCCTGGGCAATTGGATCTTCCTCGCGGCTTGGCGATTCGACACCGCTACGGGAATTTGTTGATTAAGAAAGGAAAAGAGAAAAGTTTGACTTTCGTTCGTAATCTAGTTATTCCGGGAACGACTAAGCTTACAGAGTTAAATCTAGCGCTGGATACGGAGTTAATCTCTGCCTTATCCGAGGTCTCTCCCCAGAAAGATCCGCAGAAGAGACTGGGGCAGCAGTTCATTTCCTCGGGACGGTGGGGTAGTCTCCTGTCTTTAGCTTCAGTGAAGAAGATCAAATCACATCAAATCAGTGATTTCCCAGAACCAGAGGCCTGGTTTGATTTGGATAAACTTGAATCACCTCTCTATCTGCGAACACGAGAAGATGGTGACCGATTTCATCCTTTGGGGATGAAGGGAAGCAAAAAGGTTAAAGATTTTTTTATTGATGTCAAGATTCCTTTGGAGCGGAGGAAAAGAATCCCTCTTCTGATCAGCAAGGACAAATTAGTGTGGATAGTCGGTTATCGAATTGACGAGAGGTTCAGAGTAGATGAAGATACCAGATCCATTCTCAAAGTTAGAATCCGGGAGTCCCATGATTGATCGAAAAGCTAAGGTAGAAAGGAAAACCAAAGAGACCGAGGTCAGAATCTTACTAGACCTTGATGGAAAGGGGGAGTCGAAGATTAACACTTCTTATCCTTTCTTGGATCATATGCTTTCTCTTTTCTCTTACCACGGTTTTTTTGATCTCGAGATATCTGCCAAGGGTGATACTCAGATTGATTATCATCATCTGGTAGAGGATGTTGGTATTTGTCTGGGAGAAGCAGTTAAAAATGGCTTGGGAGAAAAAAAGGGGATAAGGAGATACGGAAATTGTTTCGTTCCTATGGACGATGTATTGGTACAGGTAGCGCTGGATATTAGTGGTAGACCGCTCCTGGTTTTCAATTTTCCCTCGCAGGCGAAATCGCGAGCTTCCGACCTCGAACTGGCCAAGGAATTTTTCCAGGCTTTCTCATCTCATTCTGGCATTACCCTTCATATCAATCTTTGTTATGGGAATGGTGTTCATCACTTAATGGAAGCTATCTTCAAAGCCTTTGCCCTAAGTTTAGATGAAGCAACAAGCCGTGAGCACAGAAGGAGAGGAGTTCCTTCTACCAAAGAGACCCTGGAGTGAGGTCTGTTTATGCGGGCGGTAGTTCAGAGAGTAAGAGAAGCTTCGTGCGAGGTAAATGGAAAGTTAGTGGGATCTATTGGGAAAGGGATGGTTGTTTTTTTGGGTGTTGGGAGGAAGGATCAGTTGGTAGATGTGCAGTATTTAGCTGAGAAGATAGCTAATCTTCGTGTTTTCGCTGATGAAAAAGATAAAATGAATTTGTCCCTTGCGCAGGTGAAAGGAGAGGTTCTCGTTATTCCGCAATTTACGCTTTATGGAGATTGCAGAAAAGGCCTTCGTCCTGATTTCATGGAGGCAGCTCCACCAGATTTAGCCAGGAGATTTTATCTTAAATTTTTGGCATTAATGGGGGAAAAGGTGACCGTGGTTAAAGAAGGGAAATTCGGTGCTAAGATGAGGATAAAAGTTGACAATGACGGACCGGTGACTTTGATTTTGAACTCTGGTAGCACTTTTGTGAACTAAGTGGTCTTGGAGATAAAATGGCAAAGGTGATTGTTGGCCTTGAGGTGGGTATGGGGGCAGTGAAAGCGGTGGAGTTAACTCACAGAAAAAACGGCTACCAGCTAAGGAAATTAGCCAAATTAGAGATACCATTTGAAGATTATGGCCATACCAAGAGAGAAAAAATTATTGTAAAAGTCATTAAGGATCTCATCAACAAATATGGGATTAATACCAGGCGAGTTGTCTCAGGCGTGGGAGGGGAGTCGGTCATTGTGAGAAGGATAACTCTGCCCCTGATAACAGAAAAAGAAATTTCCCAGGCTGTCAAATGGCAGGCAGAAGAGTATATCCCCTATTCTATGGACCAAGTTTATCTAGGATACCATGTTCTTAATCAACGTTTTTCCCAAGAAAAAGGAGAGGAAATGGCGGTGATATTGGTAGGAGTAAAGCGTGAAACCATTGAGAAGCATCTTTGGCTTCTGCGCCAAGCAGGGGTTTCTCCTCAAGCCATAGGTGTAAATACTGTCGCTCTATTTAATGTTTTTCAGTTATCTAATCTGGACGAAACCGATGGGATAGCAATTCTCGAGATTGGACATAGCACAACTAGTATTGTTCTTCTGGATAAGGGCAGCCCTTCTTTGATTAGAGACGTGAACCTGGCTGGATTTCACATTACTGAGACTATAGCTGAGAAAATAGGTACTAGTTTTGCGACGGCGGAACAGATAAAGCAGAGATACGGACTTGTGACCTCAAATAGAAGTGAAGGAGAAGTTGACCTTAATGATGGACCGAAAGAACTTAACACAAAAGGGAAAGTAGACAAATCTCTGGTAGATCAGGTAATCAAGAAATCTATGGAAGATCTGGTAGAGGAAATAATTCACTCCTTTGAGTATTACGCTTCCCAGAGAGAGGGAAGACCCATAAAAAAAGTTGTCTTGAGTGGAGGTACTGCACAGCTGCGCAATATAGGCAAATTTTTGTCGCAAGAATTGGGACTCCCGGTCGAAATAATCAGCCCTTTCGCCAAAATTACCTATGAGTCGAAAAAGTTTCAACTAGACTACCTAGCTAGAGTTGGTCCTATGTTTACTGTAGCCTTAGGTTTTGCTCTTCAGGAGGTGAAGCAAATTTGATCAGGATAAATCTATTACCAAGAAAGCTAATCGAAAAGAAAAAAATTGGTGCTTTTGTAGTTTTTGTATCAATTTCTATTCTGTTCAGTGTCCTGATCTGTATTCTTCTTTTCTTCCCCCTGAGAGATGAGCTCCAAGGAGCAAAACGGCGATTAGAGTTGGAACAACTAACACTAAGAAAATACCGACCGATCCTGCAGGAATTGGGGAAATTAAAGCGTGAAGAGAGCGAACTTCAGGCAAGGTTGACCTCGATTGAAAATTTAATCGTCTCACGGTCTCCTTGGTCACAGGTGTTGTATGAAATAAGCCGAGCGTTACCCGAGAAAATCTGGCTCACTGAACTCACTAAAGAGACTCAAGGAAAAGGACAGATTCTAGCCATTGAGGGAAGTAGCCTCAGTAAAACCATTGATATAGGTAAGTTTATGGAAAATTTAATCAAGTCACCTCTTTTTACAGAAGTAGCTCTCTTGGGAATGACCAAGAGAACCATGGATAAAAGAGAAGTAATGGATTTTGCCATTAGTTGTAAGCTGAGGGGACCTGTTCCTCTCAAGAAGGGACTATAGTTTGATTTTCACGCTAAGGGGTAGAATAGTAGTTGGATTGGGGATCTTTCTCGGGGTCATTGCCTTTTTTTATTGGGGATTTTACTATCCTCAAGCTAAACTTGTTGAAAAAATAAACCGAGAGGTGAAGGGGGTCAATCTAAGAGTTGTACAGATTAAGGAGAAAGTGGTTGAATATGAAAAGTTAAAAGAGAAGCACCAGGCGATGACCTTAAAGCTGGCTTCTCTGGAGAGTTATCTGGTAAAGGAAGACGAAAGTTTTTCTGTGTTTCAAGAATTGGGTCGGATGTCGAAGAAATACGGGGTTGATTATGTGAAGATAGTTCCTGAGGAGGTTATAGGGGGGCAATATTACAATCGAATTCCGGTGAGAATTCATTTGTTTTCTACCTATCATGCCCTGGGTATGCTTCTATCCGCCATGGATAAAAGAGGTAGGATGATGGGTCTATGGGTTGATGAGATTAAAATGCGAGGGATGAGGAAAGGGGAGGAGAGTCTTGAGGAGAAAGAGAAATATACGGTGGAGGTAGATCTTCTTTTATCCTTATACAAGTCTAAAGCAGAGTTAACTGCCGAAAAGACCCCCAAAATTTCAAGTTCTCAATCTGCAAAAGAGACGCCAAGACGGAGTCGAGGAAAAGAGGAATGAAGGGAAAGATAATTTCTTCGATTGTCTTAGGTGCGGGGGTAATGATGAGCATTTCTTTCTATGGGTGCTTTGCTTTGAAAGGAGAGGAAAGGGACATCGAAATAGAGTCCTTCTTACCGCCAATTTTTTTGTACAACAGCGAGGGGTTACGGGATCCTTTTACTCCTTTAGTGGCTAAAGAAAAGATTGTAGTAGTTGAAGAAAAGGAGAGGATAACACCAGAGCTAGAAAGGGCGGAAAAGACAGAACAAAAGGTGGAGAAACCAAAACCGAAAAAAATAACCGCAGACTCAGGATATAGATTGATCGGGCTGGTATGGGATAAAAAAGGGGTTTTTGCTTTAATTGAGGGAAAAGATGGGAAATGGATTGTGAAAAAGGGTGACCGGATCGGAGAGTTTCAAGTATTCAAGGTCGAGGCCAAAAAAGGTGAGGTTACCCTGATTGGCGAAGAGAAAATAGTTAAGCTAAAGATGAGAGAATGAGAAAATTACTTTTGGTTTTGGTGTTATTGGGATTTTTTGGAGGATTGATTAACGCAGCCTTGCTCGGTCACGCTGAAGACATTCCTTCCGACTCAATTTCTATTTCCATTGATTTTAAGGAGATAGATTTAAAAGACTTATTGGATATTCTTTCTGCTAAGACCGGGTTGAACATAATTGCCACCCCGGAAGTTCAGGGTAGGGTTCCCGTTGCTCGTTTTGAAAATGTCCCTATCCTGAAAGCCCTCGAGATCATTCTTGAGCCTTATGACTTTGAGTACCAGGTTATGGACAATATCATCAGGGTCAGCCCCATTCCTCTTCTTAGCCAGAATTTTACTCTAAAATCTGCTCTGGTGGGTGAGGTAGTCAGCTCCCTCAAGCCCCTTCTCTCAGAGGTAGGAAAGATCGAGCTAAATCAAGAGACCAACAGCCTCCTCATCACCGATAAGCCAAAGAGGATGGAGGAGATAGCGGCCTCTATCTTAAAATTGGATGATCCGGCCAGACAGCTTTCTACCCAGAGCTTTAGCTTGAAGTTTGTCCAGGCAGAGGCTATTTCTTCTCTGATTCAGTCCCATCTAAGCAGGCTGGGTAAACTGGAGGTTGACCCTTCTACCAACAGCCTCTTCATCACCGGTACCCGCTATAGTCTTAGCAAAATAGAAAAGATTATTTTATCTTTGGACCACTTTAAAGCCCAAGAGAAACTGTTTAGCTTAAAGTTTGCTCTAGCTTCTGAGGTAGCGAAGCTCATTTCCGGCTAC